>SWCA01000166.1_pt1 | contig 25160 bp, 39 predicted proteins | sample 4692961 | NCBI WGS metagenome assembly SWCA01 (sample SAMN10267275, study PRJNA491770) | bioreactor metagenome | isolation source: DHS bioreactor inoculated with | place: Japan: off Shimokita Peninsula
TGGTAGAACAGTAGGAGCAGGTGCTGTTGCTAAGATCATCGAGTAATTAAGATAAATAGTATAAAGTTTAGCAGACCTAGAAGATTTTCTCTTCTAGGTTTGCATGTTTTATTATAATACAGAACAAAACTAAACTATTAGTTTTCCATAAATAACACACTTTATTCATTAGCTAAAAAAAATTTTTATAATAGTGTTATTATGCTTGAAAAACAACTAAACTTAGTATATAATTTAAAAGTATGTGTTTGGACTGCGATGATGTAAAAGGTTGCCAGGTTAAACTGGGTAAATTTTTGCAGAGAAATGTCCGTTCAAGAATCGGGCGACGGGAATCCATTCCCCCGTTATTTTAAATATATAGCAAACACCCGGGAGAGTGTACATTGATTCCAGTCGTACGTAACAAAATATACGTGCGATAAGAAGGAGGGAAAGAAATGGCTAACAAAAACCAAAAAATTAGAATAAGATTAAAGTCTTATGACCACAAGGTGTTAGATCAATCTGCTCAAAAAATCGTTGAGACTGCAAAGAGAACAGGGGCTGAAGTTTCAGGACCAGTTCCACTGCCAACAGAAAAACAAATTATTACTATATTAAGGGCAGTTCATAAGTACAAGGATTCTAGAGAGCAATTTGAAATGAGAACTCATAAAAGATTAATTGACATCTTAAGTCCTACTCCAAAGACAGTTGATTCTCTTATGAGATTAGATTTACCAGCTGGAGTAGATATTGAAATTAAGCTATAAAATGTTATTTATGATTGCTAAGATATAGGTTTATATATATGATGGTAAGCCTACCTATCTTAGTACGATTGCATGAAAATGTAATCCGCTGTAAGATTAATGGGAGGTGTAAAAATGAAAGGAATATTAGGTAAAAAGGCAGGAATGACTCAGGTATTTACTGAGGAGGGTAATGTGGTACCTGTAACAGTAGTGGAGGCAGGACCAATCTATGTAACAGAAGTTAAAACTGATGAACTTCATGGATATAGTTCTATACAGGTTTCCTATGAAGAAAGAAAAAGCAAGAGGGTTAACAACCCGTTAAAGGGACACTTTAACAAGGCTGGAGTTACTCCGAAAAGATTCGTTAGAGAATTTAGAGTAGAATCTGCTGCAGAATACACTCTTGGTCAAGAGCTAAAGGTTGACATGTTTGAAGTAGGAGATATAATCGATGTAATGGGAACCTCTAAGGGTAAAGGTACTCAAGGCCCTATTAAAAGACATAATCAAAGTAGAGGGCCAATGTCTCATGGTTCCAAATATCATAGAGGTCCAGGTTCATTAGGTGCTTCATCGACTCCATCAAGAGTATTCAAGGGGCAAACAATGGCAGGAAGAATGGGTAATGAAAGAGTTACTGTTCAAAACCTTGAAGTGGTTCAAATTGATACAGAAAGAAATCTTTTATTAATAAAAGGTGCAATTCCAGGTCCAAAGGGCGGACTTGTAACAATAAAAGAAGCAGTTAAAAAAAGTAAGTAGCATTCTTGCTAAGGAAGGGAGGAAGTAACGTGCCTAAATTAGATATATTAAACGTTTCGGGCCAAAAAGTTGGAGAATTTGAATTAGATGATAATGTATTTGGTATAGAGCCAAATGAGAGTGTTTTACATGCAGCTGTGAAGAACTATCTTGCTAATCAAAGACAAGGTACTCAATCAGCTAAGACTAGAGCTGAAGTAAGAGGTGGCGGAAGAAAGCCATGGCGCCAAAAAGGAACAGGTAGAGCTCGTCAAGGAAGTATAAGAGCACCCCATTGGGTTGGTGGTGGAGTTGTATTCGCACCAAAGCCTAGGGACTATAGCTATAAATTACCTAAAAAAGTAAAAAGACTTGCTATGAAATCTGCCTTCAGTTCTAAGGTGATAAACGGTGAGATAATTATATTAGATGAATTATCAATGGATGCACCAAAGACTAAGGATATGATAAGTATATTAAAGAATATAAATGCAGAAAAGAAAGCCCTTATAGTAACTAGTAATAAGGATGAAAATGTAGTTAAATCTGCAAACAATATTCCAGGAATTAAAACTGCTTTAGTAAATACAATAAATGTTTATGACATATTAAATCATACTACTTTTATTGTAACTAAAGAAGCTGCACAAAAGATTGAGGAGGTGTACAAATAATGAGGACACCTTATGATGTCGTAATAAAACCTCTTATAACTGAAAGAAGTATGGAAGAAATGACAGAAAAGAAGTATACTTTTGAAGTTGATAAGAAGGCTAATAAGACAGAAATAAAAAATGCTATAGAAAAGATATTTGGTGTAAAAGTACAAAAGGTTAACACTATGAATGTACTAGGTAAAGAAAAAAGAATGGGTAAACATGTCGGCAGAAGAAAGAACTGGAAGAAGGCAGTGATAACCCTTACTACAGAGAGCAAAGAAATTGAATTCTTTGAAGGAATGTAAGTATTTGAAATAGTGTAAAAGGAGGGAAAGCAATGGCTATCAAAAAGTTTAAACCTACTTCTCCTGCTCTGAGACAGATGACTGTTTCAACATTTGAAGAAATAACTAAAAAAGAACCAGAAAAGTCACTAACAGTGTCTCTGCAAAAGAACTCAGGGAGAAATAATCAAGGTAGAATAACTGTTCGTCACAGAGGTGGCGGTAACAAGGTTAAATATAGAATCATTGATTTTAAAAGAGATAAAGATAACATACCTGCTACGGTAACTGCTATTGAGTATGATCCAAATAGATCTGCTAATATTGCTTTGTTAACATATAAAGATGGTGAAAAAAGGTATATTTTAGCTCCGAACAAGATCCAAGTTGGAGATATTGTGATTTCAGGTGACGATGCAGATATCAAGCCAGGAAATGCAAAAAAACTTAAAAACATGCCTGTTGGTACATTAATCCATAATGTTGAACTTAAGGTTGGTAAAGGTGGTCAATTAATTAGATCTGCCGGTGCAGCTGGACAGTTAATGGCTAAGGAAGACAAATATGCTCATGTAAGACTACCATCCGGTGAAGTAAGATTAATAAGTGTTGAATGTAGAGCAACTGTTGGTCAAGTAGGAAATCTAGACCATGAAAATATAACAATCGGTAAAGCCGGTAGAAAAAGACATATGGGTATCAGACCTACAGTAAGAGGTTCTGTTATGAATCCTAATGATCACCCTCACGGTGGTGGTGAAGGTAGAGCGCCAATAGGTAGACCATCTCCTTCAACTCCTTGGGGTAAACCGACAATGGGATACAAAACTAGAAAGAAAAATAAAAAATCAGATAAATATATCGTTAGAGGTAGACGTAAGAAGAGATAACAGTCTTAGGCTCATAGGGTTTGAGTCTAAGGCAAATAATCTTATTGCTTAATCACACGAAGGGAGGATCTAAAGTCATGGGAAGATCGTTAAAAAAGGGACCTTTTATTGAACCTAAGCTTCTTAAAAGAATAGAAGAAATGAATGACAAAGGTGAAAAGAAGGTTATTAAAACTTGGTCAAGAGCATCAACCATATTCCCACAATTGATTGGCCATACTATAGCTGTTCATGATGGAAGAAAGCATGTTCCAGTATATATTACTGAGGATATGGTCGGACATAAATTAGGAGAATTTGCTCCTACAAGAACTTTTAGAGGTCACGCAGGGGAAAAATCTAGCAAAGTTAAATAATTTCATAACTTTAACACATGGAAGGAGGTAACACCATGGAAGCAAAAGCAGTAGCTAAATATATTAGAGTTTCTCCAAGAAAATTAAAGCCTATAGCAGATTTAGTTAGGGGGAAAAATGCTATTGAAGCTTCAGCAATTTTAAAATTTTTACCACAAAAAGGTGCAAGAACACTTTTGAAGGTATTAGAATCAGCAATGGCAAATGCTGAAAATAATTATGATATGGATAGAGATAGTTTATATATAAAGGACGTATATGCTAATCAAGGACCAACTATGAAGCGTTGGAATGCAGGTTCTATGGGACGAGCAAATCCAATATTAAGAAGAACGAGTCATATAGGAGTTGTATTAGTAGAAAAAGAATAGAAGGAGGGAAAGTGTATGGGTCAAAAAGTAAGTCCTCACGGTTTAAGAGTTGGAATAATTAAAGATTGGGACTCAAAATGGTTTGCAAACAAAAAAGACTTTTCAGATCTTTTAGTAGAAGACTTTAAAATAAGAAAACATATAAAAAACAAAATGTACACAGCTGGAATATCAAGAATGATTATTCAAAGAGCTGCTAACAATAAGATCAATATAAACATCTTAACTTCTAAGCCAGGTATGGTTGTAGGTAGAGGTGGAGAGAATATTGAAGCTTTAAAGAAAGAATTAGTTAAAATGTGTGATAAGGCTATACACATAGATATTACGGAGGTTAAAAGACCTGAAATAGATGCTCAATTAGTTTCTGAGAGTATAGCCTTCGCACTTGAGAGAAGAATTTCCTTTAGAAGAGCTATGAAGCAAGCTATGGGAAGAGCTATGAAGGCAGGAGCACAGGGTGTTAAGGTGCAGGTAGCTGGAAGATTGAATGGAGCAGAAATGGCTAGAACAGAAAGTTATAGTGAAGGTAATGTGCCTCTTTCTACACTAAGGGCAGATATTGACTATGGTTTTGCTGAAGCTGATACTACCTATGGTAAATTAGGAGTAAAAGTTTGGATTAACAAAGGTGAAGTTCTTCCAGGTGTAAGCAATGAAACTAAAGAGAATAGAAAAAATAATAGAAGTAATGATAATAGAAGTAGAGACAATAGAGGAAGAGACAATAGAGGAAGAGACAATAGAAGTAGAGATAATAGAGGAAGAGATAATAGAAATAAGTAATACAAAGGAAGGAGGAAAATCATAATGTTAATGCCTAAAAGAGTTAAACGTCGTAGACAACATAGAGGCAGAATGAAGGGCAAAGCCCAAAGAGGCAATACAATAACATATGGTGAATATGGCTTGATGGCTTTAGAATCAGCATGGATTACATCAAACCAAATAGAAGCTGCAAGGGTTGCAATAAATAGACGTATTAAAAGAGGTGGAAAGGTTTGGATAAAAATCTTCCCACATAAGCCAGTTACTCAAAAGCCAGCAGAAACTCGTATGGGTGCCGGTAAGGGTTCTCCAGAGTACTGGGTGGCTGTAGTTAAGCCTGGTAGAATAATGTTTGAAATGGCAGGTGTAAATGAAGAGCTAGCAAGGGAAGCCATGCGACTAGCTGCTATGAAGTTGCCTATCAAGTGTAAGTTCGTTTCACGCCAGGATACAGTAGAAAAGGAAGGTGAAGGCGATGAAAGCTAGTAAACTACATGATATGACTTCACAAGAGTTAAATAATAAGCTTAGTGACCTTAAAAACGAGCTTTTCAACTTAAGATTTCAATTGGCCACAGGGCAGTTAGAAAATCCTATGACAATAAAAGCCGTTAAAAAGGATATTGCTCGTATAAAAACTGTATTAAGAGAAAGAGAATTAAAGGAACTTAATGCATAATACGGATGGAGGGAGGTAGCATCATGGAAAGAGGAAATAGAAAAGTAAGAATTGGTCGTATAGTAAGTGATAAGATGGACAAAACTGTTGTTGTTGCAGTTGAAGATTTCGTTCGTCATCCTCTATATGGAAAGGCTGTTAAGAAAACAAAGAAGTTTAAAGCCCATGATGAAAATAATCAGTGTAATACAGGAGATAAAGTAAGAATTATGGAAACAAGACCTCTAAGCAAGCAAAAAAGATGGAGAGTCGATAAAATAATTGAACGTGCTAAGTAGTTTGAGAAGGGAGGTATATCAATGATTCAACAGGAAAGTCGTCTCATGGTAGCAGATAACTCAGGCGCAAAGGAATTATTATGTATTAGAGTGTTAGGTGGTTCTGGAAGAAGATATGCTAACATTGGCGATATAATAGTGGCTTCTGTTAAAAATGCAACGCCAGGCGGTGTTGTCAAAAAAGGTCAAGTTGTTAGGGCTGTAGTTGTTAGAAGTAAACAAGGCCTAAGAAGAAAAGATGGAAGTTATGTTAAATTTGATCAAAACGCAGCAGTAATTGTTAAAGAAGATAAATCACCAGTTGGAACTCGTATATTTGGACCGGTGGCTAGAGAGTTAAGAGACAACAAATTCATGAAGATTGTATCATTAGCTCCTGAAGTATTATAATATAGGAGGTGTATCGAATGCGTATCAAAAAAGGAGATACAGTAGTAGTTATTGCTGGTAAAGATAAAGGCAAAACAGGTAAAGTACTACAAGCTCTTCCAAAGGAAGATAGAGTTATAGTTGAAGGTGTAAATATGGTTAAAAAACACCAAAAGCCAACCCAAGCAATGCAACAGGGTGGTATCATTGAAAAAGAAGCACCAATTCATGTTTCAAACGTTATGATATATGACTCTAAGGCTAAAAGTGGTACTAGAGTAAAATATAAAGTTTTAGAAGATGGCAATAAAGTAAGAGTTTCAGTAAAAACTGGAGAAACAATAGATTAATTAACTCGGTCGAAGGGAGGTAAAATTTGTGGCCAGACTGAAGGAAAAATATAAAAATGATGTAATTAAAGCTTTGATTGAGAAGTTTAATTATGAGAATGTAATGCAAGTGCCTAAATTAGAGAAAATAGTAATAAATATGGGTCTAGGAGATGCAAAGGATAATCGTAAAATGTTAGATCAAGCCGTTAAGGAGCTTGAAACAATAGCAGGTCAAAAAGCTATTGTAACAAGAGCGAAAAAGTCAGTTGCTAACTTCAAGGTTCGTGAAGGAATGGCAGTAGGTGCGAAAGTAACCCTTAGAGGTGAAAGAATGTACGAATTCTTTGATAGATTAGTTAGTATAGCTTTACCAAGGGTTAGAGACTTTAGAGGAGTCAATGGAAATTCCTTTGATGGAAGAGGAAACTATTCAATGGGCGTTAAAGAGCAACTAATATTCCCTGAAATTAATTATGATGAAGTTGAACAAGTAAGAGGAATGGACATAATAATAGTAACAAGTGCTAAATCAGATGAGGAAGCCCATGAGTTACTAAACCTTATGGGAATGCCTTTTAGTAAATAATAAGGAGGGAAAGTAGTGGCAAAGAAGTCTCTGAAAGTAAAGCAAGGTAGAAAGCAAAAGTACTCAACAAGAGAATATAATAGATGTAGAATATGTGGTAGACCACATGCATACCTAAGAAAATTTGGTATATGTCGTATTTGTTTTAGAGAATTAGCTTATAAAGGACAAATTCCAGGCGTTAAAAAAGCAAGCTGGTAAACTGGGAAGGAGGTAGTCGAACATGTCAATGACAGATCCAATTGCAGATATGTTAACCCGCATTAGAAATGCGAATTTAGTTAAGCACGATTCCGTTGATATTCCTGCTTCTAGTATAAAGAAATGTATAGCCAACATACTATTAGAAGAAGGTTTTATTAAAGGATATGATGTTATTGAAGATGGTAAGCAAGGTATAATTAGAGTTCAATTAAAGTTTGGTCCAAATAAGGAAAAGGTAATAACAGGTCTAAAGAAGATATCTAAACCTGGATTAAGAGTTTATGCCAAGAGAGATGAAATGCCTAAAGTTCTTGGAGGTTTAGGATTAGCAATTATATCTACATCAAACGGAGTTATAACTGATAAGGAAGCTCGAAAATTAGGTGTAGGTGGAGAAGTTATCTGTTACGTATGGTAATCAGATGGATGCAGTAATAAAGCTTAAGTATAGGAGGTGCCACAATGTCAAGGATAGGTAAACAGCCAATCGAGATGCCTTCAGGTGTAACAATTACAGTAAGTGATGAGAATTTAGTAACTGTAAAGGGACCTAAGGGTGAACTTAAACAAGAAATTCATCCTGACATCAAGGTTAACATAGAAGAAAATGTTGTAACAATAGAAAGACCTTCTGATAGAAAACAACATAGAGCTCTACATGGTCTAAGTAGATCACTTGTTAGCAATATGATGGAAGGTGTAACAAAGGGATATGAGAAGAAACTTGAAATAGTAGGTGTAGGATACCGTGCAGCAAAGAAGGGTAAGAGTCTTAACCTTCAACTTGGTTTTTCACATCCAGTTGATATGGATGATCCAGAAGGTATAGCTACAGAAGTCCCAACACAAACAGAGATAATAATAAAGGGTATAGACAAACAATTAGTTGGAAACTATGCTGCTAAGATAAGAGACTTAAGACCACCTGAGCCTTACAAAGGAAAAGGTATTAGATATGCTGGTGAGCACGTAAGACGTAAAGAAGGTAAAGCGGGTAAATAGTAGGAAAGGAGTGACATAGATGGCAAAAACAAAGAGTAGTAACGCTATGAGAAAGAAAAGACATCGTAGAATGCGTAATAAAGTATTTGGAACTCCTGAGCGTCCAAGACTTAATATATATAGAAGTTTAAATAATATATATGCACAGATCATTGACGATGTTAATGGTGTTACACTTGCGTCAGCTTCAAGCCTAGACGATGAAGTTAAGAGCAAGGTTGATAAAACAGGAAACAAAGAAGCTGCAAAGCTTGTGGGAGACTTAATTGGTAAAAAGACCATTGAAAAGGGAATAGATTCAGTCGTATTTGATAGAGGCGGATATTTATATCATGGTAGAGTTAAGGAATTAGCAGAAGGAGCTAGAGAAGCTGGACTTAAATTTTAACAGAAGGAGGGAAATAAATGCGCCGTAAGTTAATAGATGCTAGCAAACTTGACTTAAAAGAGCAGGTTATAAACATTAGCCGTGTAGTTAAGGTTGTAAAGGGCGGTAGGAACTTTAGATTTAGTGCTTTAGTTGTTGTTGGCGATGAAAATGGCTATGTTGGCATAGGAACTGGGAAAGCACAGGAAGTTCCAAATGCAATTAAAAAGGCAATTCAAGACGCTAAAAAGAACTTAATACATGTTCCAAGAGTTGGCACAACTGTACCACATGAAATTAGAGGACACTTTGGTGCTGGAAAGGTTTTAATTATGCCAGCCAGCGAAGGTACTGGAGTTATAGCAGGAGGTCCTGTTCGTGCGGTACTAGAACTTGCTGGGATTAAGGACGTTAGAGCAAAATCAATAGGAACAAATAATTCAAGAAACATGGTTAATGCAACTTTAAATGGACTTAAAAATTTCAAAACAGTTGAAGAAGTAGCTAAGCTTAGAGGTAAGACTATCGAGGAAATCTTAGGTTAGGAGGGGAAATACCTTGGCTAACAAACTGAAAATAACTTTAAAAAAGAGTTTAATAGGAAGCAAGCCCAAACATAGAAAAACAATAGAGGCGTTAGGATTAAGAAAAATTAGACAGACAGTAGAAAAAGAGGATAATTCTCAAATGAGGGGCATGATTCATCAAGTTCAACATTTAGTAGAAGTTGAAGAAATATAAGCCAGAAGGAGGTGCGGTCATGAAACTTCATGAGTTAAGGCCTGCAAAGGGCTCTACAAAGAAAAGAAAAAGATTAGGTAGAGGTACAGCTACAGGTCAAGGTAAAACTGCTGGACGTGGTCAAGATGGACAGAACTCTCGTTCTGGTGGTGGTGTAAGACCTGGATTTGAAGGTGGACAGATGCCTATATATAGAAGACTTCCGAAGAGAGGTTTTACTAATATATTTAAAAAAGAATGGACTATAGTAAATCTAGAAGATTTAAATAAATTTGAAGATGGTACAGTAATAACTCCAGAGCTTCTTACTGAAGAAGGCGTAGTAAAAAAAGTAAAATATGGATTGAAAGTACTAGGAAATGGTAAGCTAGAGAAGAAACTAACGATAAAAGCTCATAAATTCAGTAAGTCTGCAATTGAAAAAATTGAGACTGCTGGAGGAAAGGCAGAGGTGATCTAATATGCTAGCTACCCTTAGAAATGCTTGGAAAATACCAGATTTAAGAAAAAAGATTCTATATACATTAATGATGCTTGCAGTATTTAGACTTGGCGCTAATATCCCGGTTCCTGGTATGAACAGGGAAGTACTACAAAATATGTTTGGGGGACAACAAGAAGGGCTATTAAATTTCTTTAACTTTATATCAGGTGGGGCTTTTAAAAACTTCACCATTTTTGCCCTAAGTATTTCACCTTACATTACATCATCAATTATTATGAACCTACTTACTATTGCAATACCTAGTTTAGAAGCCCTAGCTAAAGAAGGGGAAGAAGGTAGAAAAAAAATAGCACAGTTTACTAGATATGGAACTGTTATACTAGCTATTATACAAGCGATAGGAATTAGTGTAGGATTATTTAGACAAGCTTTAATTAGTTATAATTTCTGGTCAGTATCAGTTGTAGTTATAACGTTAACCGCTGGTACAGCATTTTTAATGTGGCTTGGAGAACAGATAACTGAAAAGGGAATAGGTAACGGTATATCCCTAATAATTTTCTCTGGTATTATTTCAAGAATTCCTGTATCTAGTTATCAAACCTTACTTAAGGTTAGAGCAGGAGAGCAAAGTATACTTTCAATAATTATATTTGCAATATTGGCTGTAATGATTGTAGCAGGAGTAATTGCAATACAACAGGGAACAAGGAAAATTCCTGTTCAATATGCTAAAAGAGTTGTAGGTAGAAAAATGTATGGTGGTCATAGCACCCATATACCTTTAAAGGTTAATCAAGCCGGTGTTATACCAGTAATATTTGCAATATCTCTACTACAATTTCCTTTAACAATTACTTACTTTGTTAGAAGTCAAGGCTTTGCAAATTTTGTAAACACATATTTATCACCCACAGGAAATCCTGGGGTATGGATATACAATATATTATATGCACTACTAATTGTATTCTTTACTTACTTCTACACGGCTATTTCCTTTAATCCTGTAGAGGTAGCACAGAATATGAAGAAAAATGGAGGTTTTATACCTGGTATTAGACCTGGTAAACCTACATCAGAATATTTATCAAGAACACTAAATAGGATAACATTAGCTGGAGCGGTATTCTTAGCTATCATAGCTGTACTTCCAGCAATAATAATGAATTTCCCTGGTCTTAATATGCAGATAAGCTTTGGCGGTACTGCATTACTTATTGCCATAGGTGTTGCTCTTGAAACAACAAAACAAATAGAAGCACAAATGGTGATGAGACATTATCAAGGGTTCTTAAAATAGACTTTAATTCTATTTAGATGGATTAACATATAAAATCCGGGAGATGGTAAAATGAGATTAATTTTATTAGGACCGCCTGGAGCAGGTAAAGGAACACAGGCATCAAAAATAACTGAAGAATATGAACTACCCCACATTTCTACTGGAGATATATTTAGGAAAAACATAAAAGAAGGCACGGAGTTAGGTAAAAAAGCTAAGGGCTACATGGATAAGGGGTTATTAGTTCCTGATGAAGTGGTAGTTGCTATAGTGGAAGACAGACTTAAAGAAGATGATTGCAAAGAAGGTTTTTTACTTGACGGCTTTCCAAGAACAGTTAATCAAGCAGAGCAGCTTGATAAGGTTCTAGAAATTATGAATATTTCCCTAGACAGTGTAATAAATATTAAAGTTGATAAAAATATTTTAATAGGTAGAGCTGTTGGTAGACGGATTTGTAAAGAATGTGGGAAAACATATCATATTCAGTTTAATCCAAGTAAAAATGATGGAAAATGTGATGTTTGCGGTGGCGGCCTCTATCAAAGAGACGACGATAAAGAAGAAACTGTTACAAAGAGAATAGAGGTATATCTTAATGAAACTGCTCCTCTAATTAACTACTATAAAGCTAAGGGCTTGTTAGTCGACATAGATGGTGAGCAGGATATAGATAAAGTATTTGAGGATATTTCTAGAACTCTTAGGAGCGACAATTAATGATTATTCTAAAATCCGACAAAGAAATCGAAATAATGAAAGAAGCAGGTAAAATAGTAGCAAAAACCCATGAAGTATTACAAAAGCATATTGAGCCAGGAATTACAACAAAGGAACTTGATGAAATAGCGGAAAAGGAAATAAAAAGCCTAGGAGGAATACCTGCTTTCAAAGGTTATAATGGCTTCCCAGCAAGTATATGTGCTTCTATTAATGAAGAGGTTGTACACGGTATACCAGGACTAAAAAAATTAAAAGATGGCGATATTATAAGTATAGATATAGGGTCTATCTATGATGGTTACTATGGAGATGCAGCTAGGACATTTTCGGTAGGAAACATTAGTAAGGAAGCAAAAAAACTTATTGATGTAACGAGGGAAAGCTTTTATAAGGGGTTAAAATACTGTAAGGTAGGATATAGATTGTCTGATATATCCCATGCAATACAAACCCATGTAGAGGAAAATGGTTTTTCCGTTGTAAGGGATTTAGTAGGTCATGGGATAGGAACTAATATGCATGAAGATCCTCAAGTGCTAAATTATGGACCACCTGGAAAGGGCCCAAGATTAGCTAAGGGAATGGTTTTGGCCATAGAACCCATGGTTAATGCAGGCACGTATAAGGTTGAAACACTCCTTGATAACTGGACTGTTGTCACATATGATGGAAAATTATCAGCACACTATGAACATAGTGTGGCTATAACAGATGATGAGCCTATACTACTTACAAAGCTATAGTTTAATAAGAAGAGGTGTATAGATTGCAAAGCACTAGGGAAGTTGCAATAGGACAGTTTGTTAAATCGAAGGCAGGAAGAGACAAAGATAGAATATTTATAATAACAGACATTATAGATGAAGTCTATGTTATAGTAGCCGATGGAGATTTAAGAAAAGTTGAGAAACCTAAAAAGAAAAAAATAAAACACTTGTCAAAATACAATTTGATTAGTGAAGAAATAGATAAGAGAAAAAAAGAAGACAAAAAGATTACTAATCTAGTTTTAAGACGTGAGATAGAAAGAATGGGTCTAAATAAGCCCGAATAATAGGAGGTATATTTCCTAATGGCGAAAAGTGATGCTATTGAAGTTAAAGGTACTGTTGTTGAAGCCCTGCCAAATGCTATGTTCAAAGTTAAGCTTGAGAATGATCATGAAGTTTTAGCTCATATATCCGGTAAACTGAGAATGAACTTCATCCGAATCCTACCAGGAGATAAGGTGACTTTAGAATTATCTCCCTATGACTTAACAAGAGGTAGAATTACTTGGCGTGGCAAATAGTAGAGGAGGGATAATATGAAGGTAAGACCATCAGTAAAACCTATATGTGAAAAATGTAAAATTATCAAAAGAAAAGGTAAAGTAATGGTTATTTGTGAAAATCCTAAACATAAACAAAAACAAGGTTAAATCTATTTAACTATAGTATTTTTCATTAACCTTTAGTATAATGTTATATTGGAAACAGCTTGTGCGGCTGCTAAAGAAGTTGTTTCCTATATATATATTTCATCTTGAGCAAACTACAAAATCTAATATATAAAAAACTAGGAAACTAGGAGGTGCAGACTTAATGGCCAGAATCGCAGGTATTGACTTGCCAAGGGATAAGAGAGTTGAAATTGGACTAACATATATCTTTGGCATAGGAAGATCAAGAGCACAACAAATCCTTAAAAAAGCTGGAGTAGATTATGATACAAGAATTAAGGACTTAACTGAAGAAGAAGTAGGTAAGTTAAGAACTATAATAGATGAGGATTACAATGTTGAAGGAGATTTAAGAAGAGAAGTTTCCTTAAATATTAAAAGACTAAAAGAGATAGGTTCATATAGAGGTATTCGTCATAGAAAAGGTCTCCCAGTAAGAGGACAGAGTACTAAGACAAATGCGAGAACTCGTAAGGGTAAAAAGAGAGCAGCAGGGAAAAAGAAATAGTTAAAGGAGGTTAGGAGATGGCAGCAAAAAAGGTACGTAAAACACGTAGAAAAAGACGTGAACGTAAAAATATAGAGCGTGGTCAAGCACATATTCAATCCACTTTTAATAATACTATCATTACATTAACAGATATGGATGGAAATGCTTTGGCTTGGTCAAGTGCTGGTAATTGTGGTTTTAAAGGTTCAAGAAAATCTACTCCATTCGCTGCTCAAATGGCAGCAGAACAAGCTGCTAAAACAGCTATGGAACATGGATTAAAGATAGTTGAAGTATTCGTAAAGGGACCAGGAGCAGGTAGAGAAGCTGCTATAAGATCTCTTCAAGCTGCAGGACTTGAGATAAATCTTATTAAAGATGTTACTCCAATTCCCCATAATGGATGTAGACCACCAAAACGTAGAAGAGTTTAATATATAAGTAGGAGGTGTATAAAAAAAATGGCAAGATATATAGGACCATCTTGTAGACAATGTCGTAGAGAGGGTATGAAATTATACCTAAAGGGCGATAGATGTTATACAGATAAATGTGCGATAACTAGAAGAGGTAAGCCACCTGGACAACATGGTGGAAGAAGAATAAAGCTTTCAAACTATGGTATTCAGTTAAGAGAAAAGCAAAAAGTTAAAAGATACTATGGAGTACTTGAAACTCAGTTTAGAAATTACTATGAAAAGGCTGAGAAGATGGATGGTATCGTAGGTGAAAATTTCCTAAGCCTTCTTGAAAGAAGATTAGATAATACCGTATATAGAATGGGATTTGCTACATCAAGAAAAGAAGCAAGACAGTTAGTTCTACATGGCCATTTCACATTAAATGGACATAAAGCTAATATTCCATCAATATTAGTTAATGTAGGTGATGAAATTGTTACTACTGAAAAGAGCAAAGCATCACCGAAATTCAAAGAATTAAAGGAAAGAACTTTATCTACTCCAAGCTGGGTAGAATCAGATATTGAAAATCTTAAGGGTAGAGTAGCATCATTACCAAGTAGAGAAGATGTTGATTTACCTATAGAAGAACATCTAATTGTCGAGCTATATTCTAGATAATATTAAATTGTATATTAATATATTAGAATCAGTTGCCCTCGTAATAAATAAGATAAAAAGTTGATAACTAGCAAATGGTTAGAAAGGTGTAATTTATCTTTTTATACAGGCAAATTGTTGGTTATTAACTAAATAGATAATTAAGAGGGGTGGTAATGTAGTGATAGAAATAGAAAAGCCTAAAATAGAGATTTTAGAAACATCAGAAGATTGCACATATGGTAAATTCGTAATTGAACCTTTAGAAAGAGGTTATGGTACAACCCTAGGTAATAGTTTAAGAAGGATTATGCTCTCATCTCTTCCAGGTGTAGCAGTTAAGTGGATTAAGTCTGATGGAGTTTTACATGAGTTTTCCACTATGCCAGGAGTAAAAGAGGATGTTGTAGAAATAATACTTAATTTAAAGGGTTTATCTGCTAAGATACACTCTGATGAGGACATCAAGACAGTAAGAATAGAAAAAGAAGGTCCAGGAAAAGTTACTGCAGGTGATATAATAGCGGATGCCGATGTGGAAATACTCAGTACAGACCTTCAAATAGCTACTTTAGAAGAGAATTCTTCATTGAATATGGAACTTGGAATTGCAAAGGGTAGAGGATATGTACCTGCCGAGTTAAATAAAGAAGAAGGCATGCCAATAGGAGTTATACCTGTAGATTCAATCTTTACACCTGTAAAGAAAGTTAACTACAAAGTTGAGAATACTAGAGTAGGACAGGTAGCTGATTATGATAAATTAACTTTAGAAATTTGGACAGATGGAAGCATAAAGCCCGATGAAGCAGCTTCCCTTGGTGCAAAAGTTATGAATGAACACCTTAACCTATTTATCAATTTAACTGAACATATAGAAGATGTTGAGATAATGGTAGAAAAGGAAGAGGACAAGAAAGAGAAAGTTCTTGAAATGACTATAGAAGAGCTTGACTTATCAGTTCGTTCATATAACTGTTTAAAGCGTGCTGGCATTAATACAGTTGAAGAATTAACTGAAAGAACAGAAGAAGATATGATGAAGGTTAGAAATCTTGGTAAGAAGTCCTTAGAAGAGGTTAAGCATAAGCTTGCAGATTTAAACCTGGGCTTAAAGCCAAGTGACGAGTAAAGTATAGACTAGCGTAAAGGAGGGAAAGAAATGGCTCTACAACGTAAATTAGGTCGCCCTACTGCTCATAGAAACTTAATGTTAAGAAATCTAGTTACTAGTCTATTAAAGCATGGACGTATAGAGACTACTGAAACAAGAGCTAAGGAAGTCCGTAAATTAGCTGATAAAATGATAACTCTTGCTAAAAGAGGAGATTTACATGCTCAAAGGCAAGTTTTATCCTACGTAACTGAAGAAACAGTAGTAAAAACACTATTTGATGAAATAGCTGAAAAATATAGCGATAGAAATGGCGGATATACAAGGATTTTAAAGCTAGGACCCCGTAAAGGTGATGCGGCGCCAATGGCTATAATAGAATTAGTATAATATAAAGGGTATAGGGATTAAGTTAAACTTAGTCCCTTTTATTTTTTCAAAAAAACTATTGACAAATATCTATTAGTAGAATAATATAATTATAAACAAATCAATAATTTAATTCTTTGAACAGAAAGAGTAGTTAGAAATTTTATTTATAGCGAGTCGGAGTTGGTGGAAGTCCGATAATGGGATTTTTAATGAATGGGTCTGGGAGAAGCTAGGTGAAATTATTATAAAGTAGCTGATGCCGGGGGTTTCCCGTTACAGAAACAGGATATCGAGAATATTGTATCTCTCTGTATCTGTTAGAGCGAAATAGTATATACTATTTAATTTGGGTGGTATCGCGTAGGTAAGTCCTTCGTCCCTTTACAGGGGGTGAAGGGCTTTTTTGATTGTAAAAAAACAGCTGATGGCTCATAGCTAATGGCTGATAGTTAAAGAAAAGACCATTAAGAATAACTTAACCTAAGTAACACCAAGAACCAACAACCAAGAGCTAAGAACTAAAACGGAGGTGGTCAATATGTTGTGAAGGAAGACTGAAAATCGACTTGACATAAATAAATTTAAAAATATTAAAAATGAGGAGAGATTAGAATGAATTTAAGAAAAAATATTACAACAGCATTATTAATGGCGATTGGAGTTATATTAAGAAATCTTATACCTGGAAGTATAGGTGGAATGAAATTTGACTTGATGGGGGCTATAATTTTCGTTTGTATCTTAATAAATGATGACGTAAAAAATGTACTCCTCACAGCTCTATTGGGTGGTATAATAACAGCCATGACAACGACATTCCCAGGTGGACAGATACCAAACTTAATAGATAAGTTCATTACTTGTTTTGTTGTTTATGGTATGATCAAGGCTTTGGGAGCATATAGAACAAATATTATATCCATAGGAATAATAGGATTCATCGGAACAGTAGTAAGTGGTAGTATATTTTTAACCTCAGCCCTCTATATAGTTGGACTTCCAGCACCCTTTAAAGTATTGTTCCTTACTGTAGTTTTACCTACGGCAGTTACAAATACTTTCTTAACAGGATTAATTTATAAAGCAGTAAGCATGTCAATGAGAGTTGTAGGAGTAAGCCAATCATAAAAAATTTACATTTATATAGAATAAAATCTGATAAAGGTATTTGTATTCTAGATAATAAAAGGTATAATATATAAGGTAAGGTTTAAACTTGAATGTGAGGTATTTCAATGACTAATATGATAGAAACTAAAGAGCTTTTATTTGAATACAAGGGTGAAGATAAAAACGTTGTTGCCGTTAACAACCTAAATCTAGAAATAAAACAAGGTCAATTTATAGCTATATTAGGACATAACGGTTCAGGAAAATCTACCTTAGCAAAGCTTATGAATGCAATACTACTTCCCAGTGGTGGAAAAATATATATAAATAAAATGGATACAACTAAAGAAGAAAATCTATGGGAAATAAGAAGATCCGCAGGTATGGTTTTTCAAAATCCCGATAATCAAATAGTAGCAACTATAGTTGAAGAAGACGTAGCCTTTGGACCAGAAAATCTGGGGATTGAACCAAAGGAAATAAGACGAAGAGTTGATAAATCTTTGGGTGCCATTGGTATAGAAAATCTTAGTAAAAAGGCACCACATCAATTATCTGGAGGACAAAAACAGAGGGTAGCCATAGCAGGAATATTAGCTATGAAGCCTGACTGCATTATATTTGATGAACCAACAGCTATGCTTGATCCCTCGGGTAGAGCGGAAGTTATGGATACTATCTGCAGACTTCATGAAGAAGGCATAACGATACTTCATATAACTCACTTCATGGATGAAGCAGTTAAGGCCGATAGGGTTATAGTGATGGAGGATGGAAAAATTGCATTGGAGGGCACTCCTAGGGAAGTATTCTCTAATACAGATAAAATAAAGGAAATGGGCCTAGATGCCCCCCAAGTAACACTATTATCCCATGAACTTAGTAAAGCAGGAGTTAAAATACCCAATAATATATTAACAGTAGATGAGATGGTGGAAGAATTATGTCAATTATTATAAAGGATTTAGTACACATATATAACCCCAAAAGTCCCTTTGAAACTGTGGCCCTAGATAATGTTAATTTAGATATTGAGGCTGGAGAATTCATAGGATTAATAGGGCATACTGGTTCAGGTAAATCCACCCTAATCCAACATATGAATGGTCTACTAAAACCAACTTCAGGAAAAATATTTATAAATGGATTAGATATAACGGAGAAAAAGATTAAATTAAATGAAATAAGAAAAAAGGTAGGTCTTGTGTTTCAGTACCCAGAATATCAACTCTTTGAAGAGACGGTAATAAAGGATATAGCCTTCGGACCTAAGAACTTAGGATTATCAGAAGATGAAGTTAATAAAAGAGTTAGAGAAGCTGTAGATCTAGTGGGACTTAATTATGAAAAGATAAAGGATAGATCTCCCTTTGAATTAAGTGGAGGGCAAAAAAGACGTATAGCTATAGCAGGAGTTATTGCTATGAAGCCAGAAGTACTTATTTTAGATGAACCTACTGCTGGACTTGACCCTAGGGCTAGAGATGAAATACTGAAGCAAATAAAGAAGATACATGATAAATATAAATCAACTATTATATTAGTATCCCATAGTATGGAGGACATAGCTCGTTTAGCCGATAGAATAATAGTTATGGATAAGGGTAAGGTCTCCTTAACCGGAACACCTAGAGAGGTATTTACACAGGCCGATAAGCTGGAAGGCATAGGTTTAGGTCTTCCCCAAATTACCTATTTAACTCAGAAGTTAAGAAATAAGGGCTATAATATTAGACAGGATGTATTAACAGTGGAAGAAGCAAAGTTAGAAATATTAAAATTGATAAGAGGTAATAAAAATGCTTAAAGATATTACAATAGGACAATATTATCCAATAAGTTCAATTATGCATAGGTTAGATCCCAGATTTAAAATAATAGCAACATTCGTTTATATGATATCCTTATTTGTAGTAGAAAGTATAAATGATTACGGACTTATAGTAGTTTTCTTAACATTGCTAATTATATCATCAAAGGTTCCTATAAAATTTATTTTAAAGGGACTTAAGCCTATATTTATGATTATACTAATTACATTCGCCCTTAATATATTTATGACCCCCGGGGAAGTATTATATACCATCGGTCCACTGAAAATGACAAGGGAAGGCTTTGAATTAGCATTTTTTATGGGATTAAGACTTATATTTCTTATAGTGGGAACATCGTTACTTACCCTTACGACCTCACCTATTGAACTTACCGATGGAATAGAAAGATTATTAAATCCCTTTAAAAGATTTGGTATGCCTGCCCATGAATTAGCCATGATGATGACCATTGCCCTTAGATTTATACCTACCCTATTAGAAGAAACCGATAAAATTATGAAGGCACAGATGGCAAGGGGAGCGGATTTCGAAAGCGGCAATATTGTAAGTAGAGCTAAAAACCTCATACCACTTTTAGTACCCCTATTCATAGGAGCCTTTAGAAGGGCAGATGATTTAGCCATGGCAATGGAAGCAAGATGCTACCGAGGTGGAGATAATAGAACAAGAATGAAGGAACTTAAACTTCATAAAAGGGACTATGTGGCAACAACATTTATGATAGGTTTTATAGCTTCAATAATCATGATTAGAATTTATTAGAATTAATTATAAAATCGAACTAACCTATAGAGACACAATACTTGTATTGTGTCTCTCAGTATTTTTTGAAAAAATTTTCATTTTAGAAGGGAAAAAATGGGTATATGACGAATATAAAATAATATAGAAAAAAGACAAGTACTATCAATATATATAAATTTTATATCAAGAAATTTCGAAAATGGCAAATCCATCTAAAGATGGAGACGCAAAGCTACGGGCCTAAGGTCTTTTAAAGATTATGGTCGCCGGGTTACCGAAGGAATATTAAGCTAATAAGCTTTTTAAAAACCTGTTTGGTAACACAAACAGGTTTTTAATCAGTTGGAAGGGTTTAAAGTAAAGCCCTTTCGATAAAGGCAAACCCATTGAAAGATGGGGACGCAAAATCACAGATCTACGGTACATAGTACTATGATGGCTGGGTTACCGAAAAAGGGGGATTACAAATGAATAGATTTCAATTTAGGTCCATATTTATTGGATTGTTAACATTTTTTATTTTTGTTTTTTCAGGTTTATCTTGGGATGGACAAGCTCTTAGTTATATTTCACAAAATGGAGTATCAGTTATTCCAATTGAGAGTAAAGCAGATGGCTTAATTAAATTACAAGGTAAAACAAAAGTGGACAAGCTTAAAATATTAGTAATGAGAGACAAGGACCAAAAATGGTTTGATGTAAATATAAATGAAGGAAACTTTAATGAAGAAATTTGGCTTACAGAGGGAACTGGCTCATATACAGTTGCATTAATGGTAAATGAAGATGGTAGAAAATATAGTTTTGGTCCTAAATTCACTATAAAAAATACAAAGGAAGTAAATAAATATCTTGCACCTACAAAGCATATTGAAAGCAACAATGAAAAAGTTATAGAACTTTCTAGAAAAATAGTAGAGGGTAAAAATACAGATTTAGAAAAGGTAAAGGCTATATATGAGTGGGTAGCAGATAATATCAAATATGATTATAAAAAATATAGTAATCATCAAAAAAATAACTATGATAATAACTATGGTGCGTTAGTAACTTTAGAGACTAATAAGGGTGTATGTTATGATTATAGTACCTTAGTGGCAGCCCTTGGAAGAGCAGCACAACTTGAAACAAAGGTAATCGAAGGAGAAGGAATAACAAATGGATTTAGAGGATTACATGCTTGGAACGAAATATATATTTCAGAAGAGAATAGATGGATTAAGCTAGACAGTACCTTTGCAGCAACCTCTGGTAGCAATTATTTTGATACAGAGGATTTTGACGATAGTCATATAAAAGAAAAAGAGTACTAAAAAAATATATCTTTACCCATAGGGCACAATATACTGTGTTCTATGGGTTTTTATATATGAATTTTTAGCAAATAAAAAATCTTAAAATGGTAGATAATGAATTTAGATAGTAGAAAAAGTCATAAACTATAAGAAAATGACTAAGAAAAGAATAAAAAAAGTTTAATCGACAATCAAAAGTAACAAAATATAACAATAGAAATTTATATAATGTATTAAGAGAATAAGTTTAATGAAAAAAGATTTGGGAAACTGTGAAGTCTATGCTAGATATGGGCGCTTTGCATAGATGGAGTGAGTAGCGCAACCGACCCAGTTTATAAATTTATAAACTGGGTTTTGTTATGCCTAAAGACAGAGTTAAGAGTTAGATAAAAGAATAGTAATAATTATGTTAATTTTACATATAGTGTTATAAAAGTATTAGAAATTTTATTGAATTAAATATTATCATATGCAATCAAATATGGTTTAGCTTATAAATATTGTGGACATACTATAAAAGTCAATTGTGTGGAAATAATTTCATATTTATTAGGTTATATATCATATAATATATTCCTTAAAAGGTGATATCATGATAAAAAATAATTTATTAAACAGTATTCATCTACTAACTGATTATTCGGAAGAGAATAAGATACTAATTTTTTATAGGTATTTATCTCTAATAGTAGCTTCAGCAGTTTATTTGGTAGGATCACCAGAACATTCTTTAATGAGGAAATTTATAATAATATTGTGCCTTAGTATATCTTCGATAATAATAACTTATATATATATAAAAAAAGAAGATGATAAAAATAGTCTAAAGTTAATATTAATAATTGAAACAATTGGTAACTCATTGATACTAATTCCTTCGGGAGGACTTAATAGTCCATATCTTTGGTATGTATTAAATACAATATTAGTAGCAGCATTAAAACTAAAAAAAAGATACTGCTATATTAATTTAATTGTTTATGTATTTTCAGCAACAGCTTTATTTTATCTAACTATCGAAAAGAATGGTTTAACCTTTTTTCAACTATTATATGGAGAGCTTAATTCCATATTAAGTTTATTATTAATTACAATGGCTATACATGTTTTAGCAACAACAATGGATAAAGTTGAGATAAAGAATCAAGAAACTATTAAAATAAATGATGAGCTTAAAAGAGCGAACAAAAAGATAAAAGAAACAACAGATCATAAAATATCGTTATATAGCACAGTACATAATCTAACTAATTATAAAGATAAAGAAAGACTAATAAAGTTAATGCTCCAATATTTAGTGAATATCAGTCAAATTAAAGAAATATTTTATTTTAATAAATTAGAAAATAGAGAAATAATTATAGGTTTAAATAGTGTTACAGATGATATTAAGGAAAAATATGGGGCAGAAGTTTTTTTAAAATGGAACAAAATACTAGTAAAGGACGCCCCCGTAATAATAAATAGTGAAAATAAGAGATATATTCTTACACCAATTAAGTCAGGATGTAGGAATTATGGAATAGTAGGTATTAAGATTAAAAATACAAGTGATTATATTTTAAATAATAATGAGCTTATAGATCATTTAACGTTTATTTCAGGATTAGTAGCCCTAGTATTTGAGAGAATTGATTTAGAAGAATCAAATAAAAGATTATCAATAAATCAAGAACAAAATAGAATAGCCAATGAAATTCACGATAGTATTCTCCAAAGATTATTTAGCACAACCTGTGGGATATATGGATTAATAAAAAATATTGAAAAAATAGAAAGAAAAGAAGTAATAAGTGAATTAAACTTAATTAGAGAATCCATAAATAATACAATGAAAGATCTAAGATCAACAATATATAGACTGAGTTGGAAGAAAGACGGAATAAATGCATTTGAAGTAAATATACTTAGTTATATTAATGAATTACGGAAACTAAACAATATTGATATTTCATTTGAATTAATCGGAAATCATGAATTTTTATCATCAGATCGTAAACATGGTATCTATAGAATAATTTGTGAAGGGGTTGGGAATTCAATAAGACACGGAAAAGCAAGTGAAATTCAAATCACACTTAATATTACTAATGACTTAAGCACTCTTGAAATAACTGACAATGGAAGAGGATTTAATACTAAAGAAGTAAAAACAGAAAGTGAAAGTGGCATAGGACTAAAAAATATTGAATTACTAGCAAGCTCATTTAAAGGGCATTTTCAAATCCTCAGCAAACCTAAGAACGGAACAATTTTAAAGATTTTGATACCAAATGAAAATAGAATCTTGCATAAGGAGGGCGTAGTATGAAGTTGCTCATAGTCGATGATCATCCATTAGTAAGAAAGGGAATTATCTCAACACTATCCTTTGAAGAAAAAATTGAAGAAATAAAAGAAGCATCCAATATAGCCGAGGCAATGAATATAATTGGAATATATAGACCAGAGATTGTAATAGTAGATTTAAGACTAGGTAAAGAATCGGGATTAGATTTAATAAGTCAAGCTAAGAGTAAAAAATATACCTCAAAGTTTATGGTACTAACCTCATCCATTCAAAGAGAAGACTTTGAAAAGGCAAAGGAAATAGGAGTAGACGGATACATACTAAAGGAGGCCTTTGCAGAGGACATACTTTATGCCTTTCATGTAGTGGCTAGGGGAAAGAAATTCATTGATCCTGAATTAATGGGATATGAAACAGAAGAAGAAAAAGACACTTTAAGTGGTCTAACCCCTAGAGAAAAAGACGTATTAAATGAGCTAGGTAAAGGACTTAGTAATTTAGATATTGCAAAAAAACTATTTATATCAGAGCATACCGTAAAAAAACATGTAAGCAACATATTATCGAAACTAGAACTAAGTCATAGAACCCAGGCAGCCTTATTTGTAAATAACAATGTTAAAGTAGGATAAATATATTAAGAATTCTAAGAAAAAATAAAGGGGTGAAAAAATGCCAAGGCGGAGAAGAAAAAAATCTAAGGGATTTAGTAATATTTCTCTTATATACATAACAACCATATCGATGTTAAATCTTGTGGGTGTGAGTTATGGTATATGGAGTGGAGGTTTGAACATAAAAGCGGCTTTAACAACAGGAGATATAGACCCTTATTTTAAAAATGTAAGTTTTTCAGGAATAGATAGTGAAGATAGTGAGAACTTGGATTATATTGTATCAGAAGACGGTAAAAAAATAGAAATAAGTGGTTCGATTTATGATGATTTTAATGGAACTATTGATTTGGTGCTTGGTAATGATGGAACTATACCTATAGTAAGTCATCCAGAAGTTAGTGTATTTGAAAATATTATTAACTGGGAGAATAACTCAGAAATAAGTATTGAGAAAAGAGGTTCGCAAAATAGAAATTTGATTATACAACCAAATGAAGAAAAATTAATAGATTTCACCTATGAATTAGAATTTGAACAAGATACAGAATAATACATTGATTTAAGCAGGGATAAAACCCTGCTTAAAGCTGTAGATTGGGGGAAGAAAAGATGAAGAAAAAAATGATTGTAGTCATATCTAGTTCTATTTGTGCATTTATAATTATGTCTGGTGGATATGGAATATGGAAAGAGGAGTTAATTATAGAAGGTAATATTGAAGTAAAGCCTAGGCCTGAAATTACTGAATCAGTACAGACTATGGCTTTGAATAGCCCTGTACCAGATTTAATTAAAAATAATAAAGATAGTGATAAAGATGATAATGAAGGAGATAGTGATTCGTTACCAAGTAATGAAGAAAATGAGTTGGAACCAAATGATGGAGGAAGCGATTCTACCTCAAATGATGAAGGAAGCGATTCTACCTCAAATGATGAAGGAAGCGATTCTACCTCAAATGATGAAGGAAG
>SWCA01009017.1_pt1 | contig 25123 bp, 18 predicted proteins | sample 4692961 | NCBI WGS metagenome assembly SWCA01 (sample SAMN10267275, study PRJNA491770) | bioreactor metagenome | isolation source: DHS bioreactor inoculated with | place: Japan: off Shimokita Peninsula
TAGTGCCACTAAGAAAACGCTGTAATTTTTCCAGTTTTCAATTTTCTGGTTGAGTTTATTTATATTATTTCCTGTCGGGTTCCGCAAAAAATAAAATCGCCCGGGTTAGTTCTACTCCAGATGAACATAAAAGCGAAAAATTCTCGAAATTGGGCATAAGAATCCTGTTTTTTGCCTGTTCCTTTTGTCTAAGCCGCTCTTCTGAGATGGCCCTGTCCCCGGATTTTTTCGCGTTCTTCTTCCAGTAGCCTGGCCCCTATCTTTTTTAGGTTGTAGGCGCAAACACCCAAGCCAATGTAGTTTTTGAAATGATGGTATCCACGGTCCGGGCACCTGTCCAGTCCTCTGTTTTCGAGTTCGTTGATGTTTGATTCGATTGCACTGTGCTTGTTTTTTAGCCTTTTGAATGGCCTGCTGGTTTCTTCCTCTTCTTCCTGCTTGTTGCGTTTTCCCAGTTTTGGCATGACAACTTTGGGGACCTCCAGTTGGAGCAGTTGCTTGTTGTCTTTTCCCCAGTATCCTTTATCAAAACTCCACGATTCTATTTTATATTTGACCAATAACCTGTCGGCCAATGCGGTGACAATATCGCGGTCTTGTTCGTGTTCCATTATCTGGTAGTCAACAATTAAATCGAACTGGTCGGTTGTTATTGACAATTTTTTGCCCAGTTCGACACTTGGCCGGGATTTGCCTTTTTTTATCCATTCAGTATAAGTTTCAAAAATTGAAAACATCTTTTCTTCATGTGGTATGGCTTCCCCCTTTATGATCCGCCTGTTTACCAAATCGATGTGTTTGAGCAACAGTTGCATAAAATATTCCAGGGAAATAACCAGCACAAGATCGTGTTCATCAACAACCGGAAGCAGTGGCAATTCCTTTTCCAGTTTTGCATAAAAGGCCCTTGCTTTATTTATGTAACGGGCTGCTGCCGTGTGCACCCGTTGTTCTTTGCCCTTGCCTCCCGAAGCCGTTGCTTTTCCCAGTTCGCGCATCAACCCTTTTATTTCAGACTTCCAGCTTTTTATTTTCCGCCACCCTTTCAGGTTTTTGTATTTGTCCAGAAAAACACAAACGGTATCAATACATTTGCGTGCACTGTCCCACAGCAGGTTGTAATCGGTCGGAAAGTGGACATTGCTCTCTACCACGAAGCTGTCAGTCTTTAAGCGCAAGGCTGCCGTTTCTTTTTTTTTAAACACCTGACCATGCCCAAATTCCAATACGATAGCATTGATTTCTTTGATCATTTCATCGTCCAGCAGGGTCACATTGTCGTATATGTTTTGATAACTAAACTCTTTGCGCTTGAAGCCATATTCGGTCTCAATACCCATTAACCACCTTATTGAAAGATGGTTGTTGGCAAGGTTGAAAATCCAGTCGTAACTCATGTTCAGGCATAACCGCACCTGGGACAGGACAAAAATACACCAAAGGTCCATCCCTTTTCTGCCTGTCTGCTTTTTCCCTTCCACCAGGCGGCGCTCCAAAACCTCACATACCCGTTGGTTATATTCCGGGTTACAGTAGATTGCTTTCAGCGCAGCTATTAATTCATCCAGCTTCTCTTTATGTTTAACCTGTACAGGAGTATCCTCAATCAATCGTTGACCGAGCGAATATTGTTGTTCGAACCTGTTTCTCATTTTTGAATCTTTTGTGGGTTATCATTCGAAATACGCGAATCTCAAATATTTAATACCTTGAATATCTGCATTGTAAATAAATTACACAAGCAAACCCACTGGAAGATTCAAGAAAATTATCAACATTAGTCGGTTGATATTCAATGGATATCAAGTTTTCGAAGAGGCACTAACTAAGGGATTGTTCTTCGGGAATAAGGTAGAATGCTTCGGGTGTGACAAAAAACAATCAGCTTCGCAGCCAGCGCCAAGCCAGTGCTTGCCGGCAGATCCTGAAACAAGTTCAGGATACCCCATCAGGCTTCCAGTCCAGTCACCCCCAAAGTGCTTTCAAAACCTTTGGGCTTTTCACAGGGGCTTTTAAATCGCGGTTCGTTCACGCTACATGTAGCTTGTAGCTAACTATAAACCGTTAACACCAGTTTTCGGGAACCTCCGTAATCACGGTATTCGCCCAGGTAAATTCCCTGCCAGGTTCCCAGGTTCAAGCGCCCATTCGTAATCGGAATGGTCAGCTCAGCTCCCAAAATAGACGACTTGAGGTGGGCAGGCATATCGTCAGCTCCTTCGAAGGTGTGGGTATAAACCGGATGGTTTTCAGGAATCAATTGATTCATAAAGGAATTAAAATCGGTTCGAACCGATGGATCAGCATTCTCATTGATGGTGATTCCGGCTGAGGTGTGTTTGATTAAAATATGAAGCAAACCTTTGTCCGGCAAATCCGGAAGTTCGCGGCTAATCAAATCCGTAATCAGGTGAAAACCTCTTTTAAATTCCGGCAGTCGTATTTCTTTTTGTTGAATCATGGTCACTTCATAAAGTCATCAAACGCGTTGTAAACGCCGCCGCTTTGCTGCGACTGCTGCCTGTCGTGTTGGCTTTGCTGCCACTGAACAGCCATATCCGAAAGCACGGGATCTGCGTGGCTGAAAAATAGTTTGTAGGAAGTACAAAAGCGCGGCTTCCGCTGGTCAAGCGGATCTTTAATCCGGTCTTTGGTGCAACCGCCATAGCACTTGGTTAGCCAGCGGCACTGCTTACACTCGCGTGGCAACTGTGCCTTGGCCTGTCCAAACAGGGTTTGCTTTTTTGAATTCAGCATGTTGATCACCCGGTCGTGCATCACATTGCCCAACTTCCATTTTGGCTCAACAAAAAAGTCGCAGCTATAAACGTTCCCGTTGTGTTCAATCACAACATAGGGGCCGCACTCCTTCATCATGGTGCATTCGGGCGCTTCAAGGCCCACATAGCTGTAAAAAACCGATTCAAAATGACGAACCGAAGTCGTGGGTTGGCCATCTTTAAAATCGGCCAGCCACAAATCGAACAGCTTATTCAGGAAATGTCCATAGTCTTCGGCTGACACCGAAAAGTCAGCCGCTTTGGACGAATCGTTCTTATCGGTTTCAACAATTGGAATAAACTGCATGAAAGTTAAGCCCAAACCTTTGAAGTAGTTGTACAATTCTTCGGGATACTTAACCGAGTGACTCGTCACACAACACATGGCATTGGCCGAAACACCTTCATCAAGCAGCATTTTTGCATTGTCCTCCACGCGCTGGTGGGTTCCTTTTCCACCCAAATCGAATCGGTAGTGATCGTGAATATGCTTGGGCCCATCCAGGGACAAACCCACCAGCCAATCGTATTTTCTCAGGAATTTGGCCCAGTCCCGGTTCAGTAAAAGTCCGTTTGTCTGCAGACCGTTGCCCACCATCTGACCATGCCCGTATTTTTGTTCCAACTCAATGGCACGCTCATAAAATTCCAATCCCATCAGGGTCGGTTCCCCTCCCTGCCAGGCCAGCGAGACGCTGTCGCCCGATTGCTGCATCACCTGCCGGATGGTCTCTTCCTGTACCTGCGGACTCATGCGGTGGGTTTTACTCTGGTGAAACAGTTCCGATTTCTCCAGGTAAAAGCAATAGGTGCAGTTCAAATTGCAATCCGGTCCGGACGGCTTAATTAAGACGGAATTAAGGGGTTTAAATTTCTTTGCCATATCGTTCTCCTCTGCTAATCAAAAACACAAACATACTAAAACAATTACAAAACCAACAGTCTTCCATTTTAACTGTTATTTTGATATCTTTCAACTTCAATTGGATCAGGTTAAATTAAAAAAAATGAAAACACGGATTACCTTCACGTTAAGTCTTTTGATTGTCGCATGTAGTTTTCAGATAGCACATGCCCAGAGCTTGATCAGGAATCAAGGTTTTTTTTATGGCGTGGAAGGTTTTTATGGCGTTCACTCAAGTTTAAAAACTGACCACGTGTATGACACCGATACTTATTCTCCTTCATCTTATGGACTGAAGGCTTCGGCCAACTGGTTTTCGGGATACCATCTGTCAACCGGCCTCGCCGTTGCGGTTTTGAACTATGAAGATCCCAACATGTTTTCCTTACCGGTAGTGGTTAATGCCCAAGCCTATTTAAACAAAGGTTCCAACACACCGCTGGCTTTTGTCGAAGGCGGTTATGGTTTTCGCCTCAACAACCGGAAGCAGGATAAGGGTTTTATCTACGAAGCCGGAATTGGCTACCGCTATCGTTTAAAATGGAGCAACTTTCTGGTCGTTAAGGCGGGTTATCATACGTTTATCAACAACGAATGGGATTGGTTCAGGAAACTGGGGGACGAATATGATCCCGAGTCTCCCTATCGCTGGTACGACCTCAGACGGCACACCATCAACCTCAGCATTGGTTTTTATTATTCAACCAGGTATTAATTTGGGTCGAAACGAGCTACCGCCCAATAAGTTCTTCCAAAATACGGCCAGAGCAGTGCGGAGGTGTTCCGTACCCCAACAAATGCAGCAGTGTAGGTGCCATGTCAATCGCATCAACAGGTTTTAGTGTCGATCCGCGTTTGATGCCTTTCCCCATCCAAATCATAGGAATCCGACTGTTGTCATTATAAATGGTTCGTTTAAATTTATACTCCGGCTGCCAGCCTTCCTCCAACACATAGAGCACATCTCCCGACCGTTTAAAGTTAAACGAACTGGCTATCGCAGCCAGCTGACTTTTTACGTAATCGCCCTGCTCAAAATCAATGGCTGGCAAAGATATCTTCACCCCCTCAAACTGGTTGATAAAAGAGGCCGCCTTGGCTTGAACATCGGCCAAATGCAAGCTGTTTTTCTCAATTAAATCGCGGTTCAGGTAGATTTGCTGATCACTCACAAATTCGACCCAATCGCCTTGCCCGTAACTGATATTGAGAAACGACTTCAACAGAGCTACCATGCTTTCTGGAGCCACAAAACCAACAGGCATATTAAATTCCTCCTTCAAATAATTAACCGGATAGGTCGATGAACAAGCCGAACTCAAAATCAGCAAATACCTGTCGCGACCTATTCGCTGATCCAAGAAGTTGAGTAAATGCTCCATGTTCCGGTCGAGCCGAAGGTACAGATCCTGCATCTCCATGGAATTTGGACTAAACGATCCCTGCTCATAATCCATCGACGAAAAATTGATCGCCAGCAAGTCTGGGGTGCTATCCATACCGAGTTGCTCGGCTTCAATCAGCGCCAGCGAAAAATCTTTAACCAGCTGATTTCCGTACGGAGTGGTCTTCAAAATCTTATAGCTCCCTGCCTGTTTTTTCAGCCGGTTCAGGTTGTATGGAAAAGTATTCCATTTGCCGTAATAGCCAGGTTCGAGCAAATAGCCATCTTCCACGCTTTCGTAATAACTGGTTAAAGGCAACAGTGGTTCCCAATCGTTATCGATATAAAAATCGGCAAACCGCCTATCATTAAATTGTCGCACCCAATCCGGAAACTGGTCTACATAGTAAGAGCTGCTGATCATGTTCCCGGTCAACTCGTCCATCCAGTAAGCACCATCAGCTGCATGACCAGAGGAAAAAACTGCGCTATTCGCATTCAGGGCCACGGAAAACACCCGAGCAACATTTCTTGTATTGAGTTTCAATATATCGCCAACAGTTGGACTAAGCAATTTAGCCGCCGAAACCTGCCCTTCCTTCGAATCGCTTCCTACCGTGATATAATAGTCATCTTGCAAGGCATTAACTTCCTTTCGACGCAGGCGATCATACCACGAATCGTTGACAATCCCGTGCCGGGCGGGATAAACCCCCGTAAAAAGTGTCGGCACGCCAGTGGCAGTCTTCTGAATGTGCAAATTCATGGAAGCATTTGTACAAACTGCTCCATCTTGCATCAGACGACGAAAACCACCTTGCTGAAACTGGTTCCAATACCGGGTTATGTAATCGGCCCGCATTTGCTCCACATTCACCACCACCACCAAACGGGTCTGGTCTCCGGGTGCGTTCGGGATTTGTTGCGCAAAAGACAGCGAAACCAGAGCGATAAAAAATAGGGAAAAGAGTATCTGTAGTCGATTCAGCATGGTATAGATTTTTAAACGCGACTCAAAAATATAAAAAAGAACTGAACTCACTAACTGAACGAAATTTATTGGAAATAATTATAGAAGTGCGACGCTTCGGGCATTCAATCCCCGGTTAATTTTGGTCCTAAATACCGCTTGCCGAACAGCTGAATAGGGTAGTCGAAAAAAGCTGGCTTAGGGGTAAATATGCCTTACCTTGTCTTATCTTAATACGAAATGACCAAAAGTAAAATCGACAACCATGAAAAATGTACTGCTTGTTCTCCTCCTCGCCTGTGCCGTGACGACACTCAATGCTCAAGACAACCGTCAACAAAAAGTGATTGATCAGCTGGCCGCCATTCACCTCATGATTGAACGCTCGCCCATCGACAGTGTGAAAGTACGCTATGCAAAGATGATTCGTGAAACCGGATTGCCGTCAGCAGAACTCGATCTTCCGGATGGCCGATACCGGGGCGAGTCGCCTGCCGATGATTTCGATTACCAACACGTAGTAGAGTTTGAAGTCCAGGCCGGGAAGATTGTCCGGCTCGACTACGATGAAGTTCACCAGGATGGTCGTGGAAAAGAGGGAGACGAAGCTTACTGCAAAAAAATGAGTATCACGGGCACAACTCCGGCCATTGCCTATCCCGTCTACGAGAAGGCCTTGTTGGAAACGAACAAGCTCGACGAGCTTGACGCAGTCAGCGGTGCCAGCTTCTCGCTCTACCGATTTAAGCTTTCTGTAGCCTATGCCTTGGTGAACGGAACCTTGTAGTTCACTTAACCAACCTCCAGGTTGGTCATGGCATTTGTGGGTGTAAAGTCATAATCAGGGTACTCATAAATCGGGATACGAAATTCGGTTTCGCCAATGGAGTAGCCGTACAAACTCTCATATTCGCTGATTTCCTCACCCATGCCTTCCAACTGTTGCAGGTACTCGCTAATGGACTTGGACTCAATGATGATCACCTTGCCCATTTTATTTATAATGGGACTGTGCTTACGGGTCTGATCGTGATCAAACTGCAAAATACGCCGCCCATAGCGGGTAATGCCAATCACCCGGAATGTCATGCTTTTCCCTACGCCTGGCAGGTTCAACACATTGCGGTCGGAAGCCAGAAAGGGCAGATCTTCCTTCTCGCGCAACTGCTTAATCTTATCCGCCATGTGTTCAGCTTCCATTGGAAACTGGCGTATGTCATCGTAATATTCTGCCGGAATGTATCCAAACCCCTTTTCCTCCTTTTGCTCCTGCACCGACCGGGCATTAACGGCAAAACTGTGGTTGTTCTCCATGTAACCCTTTACCGTAAATGTGTAATACGACAGCACGCCTACATCATTAAGCACCTGCCGCAATTTGGAAGCATGGCCACGACGCGATGCCGCTGTGGTAAACACGAGCTGATTGGTGATGGTCCACCCGGCAGAAAGCAACAGTTCAATGCTCTTACGGGCTTCGGGCGTCACCTCCATAGGCGATTCGAAATGGGTTTGAACGACAAACTGCCGGACACCAATCATCTCGGCTTTGGCTTTGAAATCAGTGAGAATCTGAATTAACTTTGGTGTGATTCGCTGCGGCAAATAGATCGGCAACCGCGTGCCCAACCGCACCCGAACCAACTCTGCGTACTTCTCGCCCTCAGAGCGAAACTGGTTAGCCTCCTGCTTCCGCTTAGCCATAACACACACGGCTTCAAAAATCTGTTCAAGCGCGTTATCTGAACTCATCAGCGCATCGCCGCCAGTAATCAGGATATCGCGTAATTGCGAGTCGTTTTCAAAATAATCCATCAAATGCTGCAACTTTTCCGTCCAGCCTTCTTTGGGTCTCAACTTCTCCAGGTCGAAATACAAGTTTCCATTCTGGAAATCGAACATGCGCTGGCAAGAAGCACACAGCCCTCCGCAGGTACGTCCTGCAGTATCGGGAATCAAGATAGCCACCTCGGGGTAACGCCTGTGAATGTTATGCGAGGTAGGAAGCAGCCAACCTGCGGCATTCGGCTCACCTGGTCTTACCACGTCTTCCTTTTCCCAAGCCGAAATATGACCAAACTCACTCACCAGCTGCCGGGAATAGATGATGTAATCGCGAATGGCCAGATCGGCACCAATGGCAAAATACGGAACACGCACATGCAACAAGGATAGGTAGTACGGATTGACAAAAAACGGGATTCCGATATCGCGGGCTTCATAAAGAATTTTCATGGTATCGGGATCGAGCGAATTACCCAGCATCTCGTTGAGCAGCTCGGGTGTGCGAACAGCAAATTTCAAATGAAACCGGTAATCTGTCCACCAATCGAGTACCTGCAGATATTTCTGTTCGTCTGACATGCCTTCCAAAAAATGAAACCGTTCACTTTTCACCACTCCTTCATCAATCAAGCGAACGATTACGCGAATGATGCGGTCGCGGTTTTCCTCCCGCAACTTCACGATCCGTGGGTCACAGCCCGACGGAAAACGCTCCATCCATTCCTCCAACTGTCCGGCAGAGGGCATCTTGCGTTTACGCTCACCACGATACTGGCGAAAAAGCTCCAACATGTCGTCGAAGAAGAACGGCTTGGCCCCACCAGTACCATAGTTTACGGCCAGCCAAATCATTTTAACAGGATTGCTCACAGCCAGTTCACCATGCAAATTCAAATCCGGATATTCCTGATCGGCATAATCAATATAATCCAACAAACGGATGGCAGCAAAATCAGACCAAGCTAATTCCCCGGCCGTAACCCGGCTCCCATCCTGTTGGTAAAAGCGGTATGCATCCGGCTTCTGCTTCAAATCTTCCAACACCCAATTGCGCACGCCAATCAAGGCTTCAGTCTCGTTGCGTGAACTGCGCATAATCTCTTCGAGGCGTGGGTTTTCTTTCAGTAAGCGTTTAAGTAAGCGATGAGACTTGACATTAATGGCTATTTTGTCCAATTGCTGAATCGTTGACATGGCGACCTCCTCTTTCCTAATCGTTTCGTGTTCATTTTCTTTTCCATCGAAATCCATCATACATGGGGATAACCTGTCGGATGGCTGCAGTAATCCTGACGGATACTGAGTGCGCGGTGCAAGCTTTTTGAAGTTACAAAAATCCGGGCACTTTGTCAAGATCACGAAGCACAAATGACCAGATTAGCAAAACAAAAAAACCGATATTAACCGACATGTCAATTCCCAGCAAAAAGATTCTGTTTTGACTTTTTCCCTTATCTTTAGAAGATCCAAAAAAAAGATCAATCACATTATACAGACGAAGAATCAGACATGGAAACAGAAGCTCCCAAAAATATTTTGATAAGAAAAGCATCGGGTGAGCAAGAGCCTTTTGCCGTTGAAAAGCTTATTCGCTCGTTGCGCAATGCCGGAGCAGAAGAGGGGATCATTCAGCAGGTGACCAGCGATATTCAAGCCTGGATTTACGATGGCGTAAGTACGCAGCAAATTTACGCGCGGGCTTTCACTCTTTTGCGAAAGAAAAAAAGCCAGGTCGCCTCACGCTACAAACTCAAAAAAGCCATGATGGAATTGGGGCCTACGGGTTACCCCTTCGAACATTTCGTGGGTCATATCATGCAACGAATGGGCTTTTCGGTTGAAGTTGGACAAACCTTGCAAGGCCATTGTGTAACACACGAAGTGGACGTGGTGGCCACCCAAGACAAGCAACTGCACTTTGTGGAATGCAAGTACGGACAGAATGCCGGGCGAATTCAGAATGTTAAAGTGCCCCTTTACATCCGGGCCCGGGTGGACGACCTGATTATCAAGCGAAAGGAAGCACCGGAATATGCTGGCTTTACGTTTCATGGATGGGTGGTAACCAACACCCGATTTACATCCGATGCCATTGACTACGGCACTTGTAGCGGACTGAAACTCTTGAGCTGGGACTATCCGCCGGGCAACGGGCTGAAAGACTGGATTGACCGTGAAAAGCTCTATCCGATTACCGTAGTGAAAAACCTCAACAACAGTCAAAAGCAGGATCTGATGGAACGGCACATCGTCACCTGCCGCCAGCTGTTGGACGATCCGCAGCTGCTGGCTCCGCTCGCCCTCAGCGTCAGTAAAACCAAGGCTTTACTGAAGGAAATCCGGGAGATTTTGTAGGCATCGTGGATCCTTTCTTGTATTTTTCGCTCCATTTCTTTGGTTGTTTTCAGACGGACGATGGTTAAGATTGACCAGAATACAGCATGGATTGCGGCTATATTTCTCAGAATAAATTGAAGATGCCTGCCGGAATCATCCGGAAATGGATATTTTTACAAGACAAAAGCGAATCCTATGGATGCAATTTTCACTTCGGGTATTTTCATGTCGTTTTTCATCGTGTTTCTGCTTTTCACCAAGAAGAACAAAGCGCTAACCGACCGGATTTTAGCGGCTTGGGTGGCCATCATGGGCATTCACCTGCTGGGATATTACCTTTACCATCTGGGATACTGGGAGCTGTATCCGCACCTAATTGGCGTTACAGCGCCTTTCCCATTGCTGCATGGCCCGATGCTCTATTTATACACCTTGTATTCACTGCGCAATGACAGCAAAATCCGGCGAATTGATTATCTGCATTTTGCGCCAGTAGCCATTGCCTATCTGTACATGGCGAAATTCTTTTTCTTCTACACCATTGAACAGAAACGAATGGTTGACCGGGGAGAAATTGATGATTTTGGACTATTTTCATCAATCTTGCTAATCGGGTTTGTGGTATCGGGACTTAGCTATTCCATACTCGCCTATAGGCTCACCTGGAAACATAAGCGTCAAATTGACGATAACTTCTCCTACGATGAAGGCATAAACCTCGACTGGTTGCGCTATTGCATCTGGGCAATCGGCATTATTTTTCTGACAGTCACGATCATCCTTGTTACACGCGAGCTGTTTGAAGTGCCGTATTCGTTTAATGCCGATTATATTTTTTATACCCTGATCATTGTATTTATCTTCTATATTGGTTATTTCGGCATTCGACACCAAGATATGTTTACCCACAATGTGAAAGAGCTCAAGTCCTCGCCGCCCCTGCCGGATGAGAAATACAAAAAATCGGGCTTGAATGAAGCGCTTTTGGAGGAAGGACATCAAAAACTGCTGGATTTCATGCATGCAGAGAAGCCTTTTCTTGATCCGAAACTCACGCTAAGCGGTTTGGCCAGTGCTCTGAATATGTCGCCCAACCAACTGTCGCAAATCATCAACCAACAGGAGCAAATGAATTTTCATGATTTTGTGAACCGGTACCGGGTGGATGAATTCATTCACCGGGCTTCTCAAAACAACCGGTTCAGTATTCTGGCCCATGCGCTTGATTCGGGATTCAACTCAAAATCCTCCTTCAACAGCATCTTCAAAAAGCATAAAGACAGGACACCGTCGCAATACATAGCTCAACTAGGCGCTGAAAAACCGACCCTGTAAAGCTATCTCGTCAAAAAAAATTGGCACTGCCCATTTCATCTCAGTCCGTTATCCTTCAACACTTTAAAGGCACCAACGTGTAGGTTCGCACCCTTAAAAAGTCCGAAATTATACGCTTGGGCGATTGGTCTGTCGCTTTGGCCTTCATTTGCTAAAAAATTCAAACGAATCAATTTTACAAATGAAAGCACAAGTACAAACCACAGAAATTATTCAGGCATACCAAAGGCCTCTCGCGTTTTATACCCTGGCGACCATGATTCCTTGGGGGCTTTGGTTCATCAGTGGGCATATCAGTCACCTTAGCCCTTATAGCCACGAAATGAAATGGATTACCAGCATCCTCAGTTTTACAGGTTTACTGGCTCCGGTCCTTATCGCCTTCTGGTTCATTCTCCCAAACAAAACCTTAAGAGAAGATTTCATGAGACGGTTTTTCAATTTCAAAACACTCAAACCGCAGTACCTGCTGATCACTGTTTTTCTAATGCTGGTCAGTATCCTCGCAGCTCAGGCCATTTCCCTGCTCTTTGGATACCCTGCTGATCAGTTTCAACTCCGGGGCTCGTTCAGTTTTAGTTCCGGTATTTTTCCGGTTTGGGTGCTCCTGTTGCTCGCCCCCCTGCTCGAGGAACTGGCCTGGCATTCGTATGGTACCGATTGTTTGCGTTCGCGTTTCAATTTATTTACGGCCTCTGTGCTGTTTGCTTTTTTCTGGTCGTTGTGGCACTTCCCTTTGTCGTTTATCAAAGACTACTACCACAGTAACCTTGTCGAATCGGGACTGATCTATTCCGTCAACTTTGTGGTGAGCCTGGTACCCTTTGTCCTGATCATGAATTGGCTCTATTACAAAACGAACCGGAATATGCTTCTTCCGATCGTATTCCACATTTCAGCCGGATTTTTCAACGAGATATTCTCCACCCACCCCATGAGTAAAGTCATCCAGACCGGGCTGCTGCTTGTTCTATCCGCTTTTCTGGTTTTGACCAACCGAAGCCTGTTTTTCAATCGAATTTTCAATCCATCAACAATCAATTAATCCATACAATCATGAAAGCTTTATTTTTAACACTTCTTACAACGATCCTTTTCTGCGGGAACCTGTTTTCGCAAACAATTACTCAAAATATTAACGGAACCATTCGCGATCAACTGACGCGTGAGTCGCTTCCATTCGCCAATATCATTGTCGTGGGATCCGATCCCATGATTGGCACTACATCTAATGTGGACGGCAACTTTACCCTACAAAACGTGCCAGTGGGCCGCTGTGATATCCAGGTGACCATGATCGGCTATGAGCCTTACCTTGTCAACGAGCTGATGGTTACTTCCGGTAATCAAATCCGGCTGGACATTCATCTGGAACCCAAACTGACCGAGCTGGAAGCTGTTGAGGTGACGGTGCGGAAAGACCAACCGCTCAATTCGATGACCACGCTGAGCAGCCGTCAGTTTACTGTCGAAGAAACCCAGCGGTATGCCGGAGGAATGGACGATCCAGCCCGCCTCGTCACATCCTTCGCAGGCGTGGCGGCACCATCAGTCAGCAGCAACGGTATTTCCGTCAGGGGGAACAATCCCGACGGGTTGTTGTGGCAGGTTGAAGGTGTAGAAGTGCCAAACCCAAACCACTTCGCCAACCTGACGGTTGCCGGAGGCGGACTGCTAACAGCACTCAGCAGCCAGATGATGGCTAACAGCGATTTTTATACCGGGGCTTTTCCTGCGGAATATAGCAATGCCAGCTCGGGGGTATTCGATATCAAGATGCGAACCGGCAATCCCGATCAACGCCAATATACCCTGCAAGCGGGCATCATTGGTGTGGATTTTTCAACCGAGGGGCCCTTCAAACAAGGAAAAAAGGCAAGCTACCTAATGAACTACCGCAACTCCACCATGGCCCTAATCGCTCCACTGTTGCCCGACAATACCGGCATCCTCAAGTATCAGGACCTGGCTTTCAAAACCAGCTTTCCGACGAAAAAAACAGGAACTTTTTCATTGTGGGGTATTGGCGCTCTCGACGGGCAGGCGATGGATGCCGCTGATAGCATAGACTGGGAGATGAATGCCGATCGTGACAATTCGGATACCAAACTTTACCTATTTGCCACCGGACTGTCGCACCAATTACGGATAGGCAGAAAAACATTTCTCACCACCATCCTGTCGGCCACCGGCAATGGAATATCCCACAAAGAGGATCGCATCGCCTATGATCTTACGGAAAGTCCCCAGTCAGATATCGACAACCGGGTGTGGCGCTACACTTTGCAATCGGATCTGGATTACCACTTCGGAAAAGGAAACAGCTTGCGCACGGGACTGAAATACAGCCAACTGGGCTATCGCATCCATGCGGAGCAGTCGATGCACGAAGGCGCACAACCCGAAACACTCTCCGAGGCATCTGACAAAACCGGCATGCTTCAGTTCTATGGCCAATCGAAGATCAATTTGCTACCCCAGTTGACCCTGAATGCCGGTGTTAATGCCCTGGTATTTTTGTTGAATGACAGCTATTCCATTGAGCCTCGCCTGGGACTTAAATATCAGCTCACCCCCACTCAAAGCCTGGCTTTTGCCTACGGTCTGCACAGCCGCATTGAACAATTGCCAGTGTATTTTGTGGAACTGGACGGCCAAAACCCCAACAAAAATCTGGACTTGATGCAGTCGCACCATTACGTGCTGGCCTACAACTGGAAGATCAATGATCACCTGCGTTTTAGCGTGGAGCCCTACTACCAGCACCTAGCCAATGTGCCCGTTTCTCCTTTCAGTTACGTATCGACCCTCAACTTTGAGCAGGAAATGTTTTTCAACGAAGCGCTTGTTAATGAAGGCACGGGAAGAAATATGGGCTTTGATTTCACCCTCGAACGTTTTATGAAAAAAGGGTTTTACTATCTGCTCACCGGTTCGGTGTTCGACTCAAAATACACCGCTACCGATGGCGTAGAACGCAACACCCGCTTTAACCGGAATTACGTGGTGAATGTGCTGGCCGGCAAAGAATGGTTGCTTGGGCGCGACAACAACAAAGTGCTGGGCGCAAATATTCGCTTAAATTACCTGGGCGGCAACCGCAAAGAGCCGATTGATCTGGAAGCATCGCTGGCCGGAGAGGAAGTTGTCTATGCCGAAACGGAAGGCAATCAGGCTTTCGAGGAGCGATTTGACGACCAGCCGCTGGTGTCATTTACAATCTCCTACCGGATCAACAAAGCCAGACATTCTTCAGAGTGGTCGCTGAAAGTTTTAAATGTATTGGGTACCGAAGAGTTTGACACGGATTACTACAACCTGAAAACCCAGACCATCGACACCCAATATACCGGCATCAGGATTCCAAACCTGAGTTATAAGATTATTTTTTGAGTTTGCTGACCACTTCAGTCCAATGCCTGACTGCCTTTTTTTAATACGAAAACCATTAGACACAACGTTGATGAGAATAAATAAAAACCCGATGTGCCCAACACGTGGGTGGATTCAATCCAATACTGGCTCTTTGCATCATGTCGTGTGTCGCGGTTTCCGAGCCATGATTTGTCAGCCTGAGTTGGCGCCGCCATCAAGTCTGGCGGCGTTGACAGGTTCTTGCCGAGTTTGCTACCTTATTCGCGGCCGGAGAAGCCCGATTAATGACAACCACAGTCGTTGTCTCCGCAAACAGAATCCTTCTTTTTTTTCTTCTTGAAAAAGTACTTTTTAATCAGAAAGAACAGGGCGCCGGCAAGTGCTAAATAAACCAGTATATATTGTATTGTCCACATTTTCGAACTGTTATTCAGGTTACATCTAAAACGACTAATCACTTCAACAGCTGGTAGGCAATCATCGACACCAGGTAGGCGAACCCCGTCATCAATACCAATTGTATTAACGGCCACTTCCAACTGTTGGTTTCCTTTTTCACAATCGCCAGGGTACTCATACATTGCAAAGCAAACGCATAAAACAGGAGTAAGGAGATCCCCGTCGGAAAATTGAATAATTTCTCGCCGGTTCGCGAATTCGTATCGGTTGACATCCGCACTTTAATGGTTTCCTCTTCATCACTCCCCACACTGTAAATCGTAGCCAACGTAGCAACAAAAACCTCACGTGCTGCAAACGAGGTCACCAGCGCAATGCCAATTTTCCAGTCGTAGCCCAAAGGCCGGATCACCGGCTCAATGGTGTGTCCAATAACGCCAATGTAAGAATGGCGCAGCTGATAGGAAGCAATGGCTGTACTCATTTCCTGTTCACTGAGCTGTGCATTCTCGGGTTGCGCACGAACAATTTCATCGGCCTGGTAAAAATCGTCGGAATAGCCGTTGGAGGCCAAAAACCACAAAACGATGGAGATGGCCAGGATAATTTTACCAGCGCCGAAAATAAAACTTTTCGTTTTTTCGATGACCGTGTACGCCACATTCTTCAATAAAGGCATTTTGTAAGCTGGCATTTCAATTACAAAGAAGGTACGTGTCTTGTTTTTAAGGACTTTATCAAGAATGAAGGCTGAGAAGACAGCCATTCCAAATCCCAAAGCATACAAGCCCATCAGGGTTAATCCTTGCAGGTTAAACCCAGCCACTGTTCGATCGGGGATGACCAGGGCGATAATGATGAGGTAAACCGGTAAGCGTGCAGAACAAGTAGTAAATGGAGTAACCAAAATTGTAATCAGCCGTTCTTTCAAGTTTTCGATGTTTCGAGCAGCCATAACAGCGGGTATAGCGCAGGCAGTTCCTGAAATCAGAGGAACCACACTTTTCCCGCTCAGACCAAAGCGGCGCATCACGCGATCCATTAAAAACACGATCCTGCTCATGTATCCACTTTCTTCCAGCAAGGAAATGAATAAAAACAGGAAGGCGATTTGTGGTATAAAAATAACAATACCACCAATCCCCGGGATAATTCCCTCGGCCAGCAAACTGGTGAACGGACCGGCAGGCAAATGGTTTCCTGTCCATTCGCTCAATTGGGTGAACGACTCATCAATAAAATCCATCGGCACACTGCTCCAGTTGTAAATGGCCTGGAAAACCAATAGCATCACCAGGAAAAAGACCACATAGCCAGCCACGCGGTGTGTCAAAACCCGGTCCAGCACGCTGCGCCAATCGGTTGCTTTCGAACCGTCAACCTGGTAAACATCCTTCAAAAACCGGTTGATGAAAAGATAGCGGGCAATCGTTTCTTTCTGCTGCAAACGCTTTATTTCAGGTGTCGCCCGCTCCGAGTATGTGTTGGCACTTTGCAGTTCGTCGTCAATCTTGTTCAGGGGCGCATCCTGCGAAGTAACCAGCCACAGCGCGTAAAGATCCTGCTTGGGATAAGCCTGCTGCAAGCGGCCAAAATAAGCCGGATCAATATCTGTCAGATGGATGGTCGCCGCAACAGGCAAGCTTTGGTAGTCTTCCAGCAAGCTTTTGAGCTCCCCGATTCCTGTTTTCTTACGCGAACTGACCAAGACTACTTTCGACTGGATTTTTTTTTCCAGCATCGCTACGTCCAGGGTAATCCCGCGTCGCTCCATTTGGTCGGCCATATTCACCACCAAAATTGCCGGAATCTGAAGATCCTTGATTTGCGTAAACAGAATTAAGTTGCGCTTGAGGTTTTCCACATCGGCCACCACAACCGCTACATCGGGATAATCTTTACTGTTTTTACTAAGCAGGGTTTCAACCACCAACTGCTCATCGGCTGACGACGCATTCAAGCTGTAGGTTCCCGGCAAATCAATGATGTGTGCCTTGGTCCCATTGGGCAGCCTGCAACTTCCTTCCTTCTTCTCCACCGTAATTCCCGGGTAATTTCCAACCTTTTGGTTTAAACCTGTCAACAGGTTGAAGATGGATGTTTTGCCGGTATTCGGATTCCCTATCAGGGCAACATTCAATGGTTTGCTCATCCGTATCTAAACAACTTTAGTGATTTCAATCAAAACGGCTGTCTCTCTCCTGATTGCCAGGTTGTTCCCATTGATATTTAAATATAAGGGATCGCTAAATGGAGCCAGCTGAATCAATTGCACCTCGTTTCCGGGTAAGCAGCCCATTTCCTGAAGCTTTACCGGAATCTGATCGACCGAAAAGTCTCCAATAATCCCCTTTTCGCCTCGCTTTAGGCTGATAATGGTGTCTTTTATTTTTGAACTTGTTATGTTTATCATATCCGGATAGATTAATTTTTGAGGGGCATTAAACTATAAGTGGCACAATGCCAAATGTATTCATAAGCATGCTGATTAAAGCTACCCGGTGTATTCTCATCGTAGGTAGCCTCAACCGTGTATAACTGATCCCAAGGCAATGTGAATGAAACCATTCCATTTTCATCGGTCCATAATTTTTTTGACCATAAATCCGTCATGTAGATGCTGACTTCATTTTCCGGAAGCGGTTTTCCTTGAAACAAGATCTGGAGTTTCACTTCACCATTCACCGCGTAAGCCGACTTGCTGTGATCGATAATTTCAATCCCCTCGGGATTGGTTGATTCCAAAGGTGAAAATGATTGACCAACCACCACTTTGGCTTTGACATGATATTGTGGTTTCATAATTCCCATATCGTATTGCGAATAGTCCAGAACCTTCATGTTCTTATTGTCCAGAGCAAGCGTGTAAACGCCCTCCTGCGAAGGAACAAAGGTTGCCAGATAATAGTTGTCTTTTGCCTGAACATCAAGCCCTTTTTTGCTGCCGTCGGGCAAAACCAGCCAAAGTTTAAAGTCAGAAACACTTTGAAACGCATCGCCGTTCACTTCTTCAATAACACCATAAGTATACTCACCAAAACGGACTTTTACTTCATGGGCTGAGTTCAACGTTCCTGAGGCAGAGGTTTCCAACCACATGTAATGGGCAAAACTTGTGGTAACGCCTGCTATTAGTAGCAATAGGGTAAGAATTCCTGATTTCATTTTTAATTACTTTTTTGAATGTTTGTCACATCAATGACTTCCATTGAAATTTCCTTTTCGAAAAACTTCCCATTAAGAATACTTTGAAGTCTTTTTTTATTGAAAGACAAAATTAGTCACGAGCCAGCAGGAAAGCAATCCCCTATTCTTGTGATATTGCAATACGCTTCCACTGTTTTAGCGGCTGACACTCCCCTAAAGTTATGAGTAAGGAAAAGGCTCAAACCAATCCGTTTGAGCCTGTGAAAAATGAGTTTTTGAGTCGGACAGAAATTAAAACACCCCGCGTACATTGGTGGTGCCACCACCTTCGAGTGTGATCGAAACCGGTTTGTTCTGTTTCCAGTTTCCACTCGTAAAATCCGGCACATCAATGGAGTTTGAACGGTTGGCAACCGACCACTCTGAAAGCGGGGTGATCACACTCCACAGCGCGGCATCGTACACATCCTGATCCAGCGGCAGTCCGTTGCGCAGGCAATCGACCAGGCGCCAGTCCATCATGAAATCCATTCCGCCATGACCGCCAACTTTTTTGGCCATTTCCCCGACTTTCAAGACAATTTCAGGCGTGTATTTTTCTTCCAGGGCTTTCATTTCCTCCTCGTCAACCCAACTGTGTCCGAACGAAATTTTCGCCGGCCCCGGGTATTTACGTGCAATTCCTTTAGTACCACTTAGCAAATGAATACGTGAATAAGGCCGCGTGGAAGTCACGTCGTGCTGCACCATAATTGTTTTTCCCTTGTGGGTTTTGATCACCGACGTATTCATGTTTCCCCGGTAGTTTTTGTCACTAAACTCCTTAAAGAAAGAATCTTCTGAAGCCAGTTCGCGGGCACGTTCAGCCATCTGAAAATCAGCTGACGACATGGCTACCAGGTAGTCCATTTGGTCTCCGCGGTTAATATTCATGGCCTGACAAACTGGCCCCAATCCATGTGTTGGATATAAATTGCCATCCCGGTAATTTTCTTTCAGTCGCCACATGTCGTAGTAAGCGTTCTTGTCGAAATTTAGATCAACCAGGTTGTGAATGTAAGCGCCCTCGCCATGAACAAGCTCTCCGAACAATCCCTGCCGGGCCATATTTAGTGTTAAAAGTTCAAAGAAATCGTAGCAACAATTCTCCAGCATCATGCAATGCTGCTGCGTCCGCTCCGACGTCTCAACCAACTCCCACGCCTCGTCCACTGTTTTAGCCGCCGGAACCTCTACAGCCACATGTTTACCTTGTTCCATGGCATACACCGCCATTGGTGTATGCAAATCCCAGGGTGTACAAATATAAACAAGATCAATTTCATCACTCTCGCACAAGGCCTTCCACGAATCTTCCTTTCCGTAATATTCGTTGGCCTCCGGCAAACCAGTATCCTTCAAACGTTTCTGCGCATCTTTCACTTTCTCTTCGCGAATATCGCAGAAGGCTTTGATTTCAACACCCTCAATATGCGACATCCGGACTGGTGCACCCGAACCACGCATGCCTAAACCAATAAAGCCAACGCGTACAACCGGAAGTTTTGGAGCCGCATAATTGCACATATTGAACCGCCCCAGCGTTTTCTTTTTGGAACGATTGGAGTTCAAATTTTCAACACCCAAGCTATTATTCGACCAGGCTGAAATTCCAGTCATGGCTAAACCAACCCCAAGAGTTGTACGCTTCAGAAATGAACGACGATCATTTTTTTCCATTCTTTTTCTATTTAGAAATTAACGCATTGCAATTTGCTTCCATCAGGACCAATTAAATACGACACCGGCAAAAGCTCCTCACTGCTAAAATATGTGATTTTTCAAATTGAATTTTACAAATATATTAAAAGATGTGTGTACGAACACACAATTTTGCTAAAAAACTTTTTCCATCAAAAAATAGGTACTATTTTAGCACCGTGAATCGACAAAATAGAATCTAAAAAATAGAATTACAAAAGATTAGGACACTTCAAAAATTCAATAAACTCATGAATACGAAAAACTTACCTGCATCAACCGAAAAAATACCGCTGCGTATTTTTAATGGCAAAGAAGAAGGCTCAGTTTTTATTGCCAAACAAATTGCCGCCGTTATTAAAGCAAAAAATGAGCTTGGACAAAAGACCGTTTTGGGCCTGGCAACCGGTAGTTCTCCGCTGCGTGTTTACCGCGAACTAATCCGAATCCATCAGGAAGAAGGCCTGAGTTTCAAAAACGTTGTTACCTTCAACCTCGATGAATACTACCAGGTGGAACCTGAAAACAAGGAAAGTTACCACTACTTCATGTACGAACACTTTTTCAATCATATCGACATTGATCCGGAAAATGTTCACATTCCAAACGGCATGTTATCGCCATCTGAAATTGACGAATTTTGCCAGGAATACGACCGGAAGATTGCGTCCTTGGGTAATATCGATGTTCAGCTTCTGGGAATTGGGCGCTCTGGACACATCGGGTTTAACGAACCCGGTGCAACAGAAACCACCACAACCCGACTCGTCAAACTCAATAAAATTACCATTGACGATGCCGCAGAAGCTTTTGATGGTGAAGAACATGTGCCGCTGCGGGCAATCACCATGGGTGTAAAAACGATTCTGAATGCCAAGAAGATTTTCATGGCGGTTTGGGGTGAATCCAAAGCAGAAATATTGGCCAAAGCAATTGAAGGACCGGTTGGCAGTGATGTGCCAGCCTCCTATTTACAAAAACATCCGGATGTACTTTGCATTGTTGACGAACCAGCAGCTTCGAAACTGACCAAGTTTCAAACACCGTGGCTAACCAATTTTTGTACCTGGGACAGCCACATGAAGAAAAAAGCGGTCATCTGGCTTTCGAAAAAAACCAACAAGCCCATGCTGAAGCTGACCGATAATGATTATAAACAATGGGGACTGGCCGATTTATTGAAAACAGCAGGCTCGGCTTACAATGTAAATATTGATATTCACAACCAGATTCAGCAAACCATTACCGGATGGCCGGGTGGAAAGCCCAATACCGATGATAAAGTGAGACCCGAACGGTCCAGTCCCTTTCCCAAGCGATCGATTATTTTTAGCCCTCACCCCGATGACGATGTGATTTCGATGGGAGGAACCTTAATTCGTCTGGCTGATCAAGGACATGAAGTTCACGTTGCCTATCAAACATCAGGTAACATTGCCGTATTTGATGACGATGCGCATCGTTTCACTGATTTTTTACTTGGGTTTTCAAAAAAATTCAATATTGCCGAAGATGCGATTCAAAGCTTGCATCAGGAGATTGTTGACACCATTAAAAATACGCATGCAGAATCGAACAGCAATGAAAAAGTCTTGAAAATAAAAGGACTGATCAGACAGGGTGAAGCGTCGGCCGCCTGCCGGTTTTGCGGTGTAAAAAATGAGAACGCCCATTTTCTGGAACTGCCTTTTTACGAAACAGGTCATGTCATTAAAAAAGAATTATCTGAAGAAGACGTAGACATCATTGTCGATCTTATGCAAAAAATCAAACCACACCAAATCTTTGCCGCAGGCGATTTGCATGATCCGCATGGAACCCACGCTGTTTGTTTAAATGCGATTTTCAGAGCTATCGACCGGTTAAAATCTGAAGACTGGATGAAAGACTGCTATGTTTGGCTCTATCGTGGAGCTTGGCACGAATGGGAAATTGAAGATATTGAGATGGCCGTTCCGATCAGCCCCGAAGAGCTGATGAAAAAGCGGAAAGCAATTTTCAAACACCAGTCACAAAAAGATTCTCCAGTATTTCCGGGAAAAGACAAAAGAGAGTTTTGGCAGCGGGCTGAAGACCGTAACCGCAACACAGCCAGACTATATGACAAACTTGGATTGACGGAATACGAAGCCATAGAAGCCTTCAAACGGTACAAATTCTAATCATCGAAAAAATGGATCACACGCATATAAATACCATCATTAAGCAGTTTGAAGTGCAGGGAGAAATAGCCGACGTGCAAACGTACGGTTCAGGGCACATTCATGAAACCTTCCGCTTGAAAAACAAACAAGCGGAACAGCCTGACTACATTCTTCAGAAAATCAACAACTCCATATTCACCAATGTGGACGCCCTGATGCATAATATTGAAACGGTTATCAATCATTTGCATCAGAAAGGAGACGGGGTGACTTCTCAAAATGAAACGCTGTCGCTGGTTCGAACCAAAGAAGGAAAGAGTTATTATCAACATGCCGATGGCAGCTTTTGGCGGGTATACCTGTTTTTGAAAGGCACGAAAGGTTACGACCTGATAGAAAATGACAAGCAAGCGCGTGAAGGCGGAAGGGCATACGGACAATTCATCGCTGACTTGGCCGATCTCGATCCGACCAAAATTCATGAAATACTGCCCGATTTTCATAATATGGAACACCGGCTCAACCAGTTAGATGACGCAATTGCCCGCAATCCGGTAAAGCGGCTGAACGAGGTGAGACCTGAAATCGATTTTGTGAAGGCCAGAGCCGAGCGGATGAAAAGAATCAAACAAATGGGCGATGCAGGGAAACTTCCTTTACGAATAACACATAACGACACCAAGTTTAACAATGTGTTGCTGAACGAAAACAATGAAGCGCAATGTGTGATCGATCTGGACACCATCATGCCCGGCTATATTGCCTTTGATTTTGGCGATGCCGTGCGCACCATTATTAATACAGCCGAAGAGGACGAAAAAGACCTCGAAAAAATCCAACTCAACATGGGCTTGTTCAAGGCTTTTACGGAAGGTTTTATTGAAAAAACGCAAGCAATCCTCACCGAAAACGAAGTCTACTCGTTGTCGCAAAGCTGCTTGATGTTGCCATTCATCATGGGAGTTCGATTCCTGACCGACTATATTGACGGGGATCACTACTATAAGATTCATTCGCCGCACCATAACTTGCAACGGGCCCGGGCTCAGTTCGAATTGGTGAAAAAGCTGGAGGAGAACTTTGAAGAAATACAGCAAACCATTCTAAACATAAGCAAAAAAACATGCATTTAGAAATTCCTAAACTCAATTTCCCCGTTCATCACACCCGAGAACTGAAGACTGTTTTTGAAGCATTGCCCAAAATTCCGCTGGCTTGCTTTTCGTGGGATACACCAACGTCAAAACCTGACGTTGGATTCAAAATTGCCCACAACAATGAGACGGTATTTCTACACTTCCAGGTTCGCGAGGATGAGATGCTCGCCCGGTATAGCCAACACAATCAGCCTGTTTATACGGATAGCTGTGTTGAGTTTTTTATCGCTTTTAACGATGATCCAAACTATTACAATTTCGAATTTAACAGTTTGGGAACCTGTTTGGCAGCCTGGGGGCCCAACCGCAATCAACGGGAGCCTATCGCCCCTGAATTGCTCGATCAGATTCAGACCAGAACAACCACCAGCAGGCTGAATCAAGGACAATCTCCTCGTTTCGACTGGCAAATATGCATTCAGTTACCGGTGTCAGTTTTCATTCACAACAAAATCAGCCAATTATCGACAACCAAGGCAAGAGCCAATTTTTACAAATGTGGCGATGATCTTTCAGAGCCTCATTTTATAAGCTGGAAAAAAATTGAAACGAGCACCCCGGATTTTCATCAACCAGCTTATTTCGGAGAATTATCATTTCTTTGAACCAACAGGACTGACACGATGAAATGTTCGTCCTGGTATAAGATTAATCTGTATTTTTGCACCATTACCTTGCTGATTTAGCTTGTTATGGAGAATAAAGAAATCAATAAAAATATTGTCAGGATAAAGGATATTGCAGAAAAGGCCGGTGTGTCAACCGGAACCGTAGACCGGGTACTTCACAACCGCGGAAGGGTTTCGGAAGACGTACAGCAACGGGTTTTGGGCATCGCCAAGGAATTAAACTACGAACCCAACATGCTGGCACGGGCATTGGTTTCAAAACGCGAATACCGGATTGCAGCCTTGGTTCCAGACGCAACGCTTGATGACTTTTGGGAAGGACCAATCCAAGGCATTCAAAAAGCCGTAACCGAACTTCGGCAATACGGCCTTACCGTAAAATATCACGTGTTCAATCAGTTCAATGTTGATTCGTTTAAAGAAGAAGCAGAAAAGATCACAGGTTTAAACTATGATGGCATCTTGCTTGCTCCTCTTTTTTACCGGGAGTCACTCACCTTCCTCAACCGGTGGAAGCACCAGGGTGTCCCTTTTAACCTGTTCAATACCCACATCCCCGACTATGAGCCGCTGGCTTACATTGGCCAGGATTCTTATCAAAGTGGTGTGCTGGCCGGCAAACTGCTACATTATGGCTATCCGGGAACCGACGCGATAAGTTTCGTCATTGCCCATATTGATGAAGATGTAGCCAACTCGTCACACCTGATTAAGAAAGAACAAGGCTTTCTGGACTATTTTGAACAAGCGGGCAATCCGAACTTCAAAGTTGTACGGGCCGATCTGCAGAATAGCAAAAATAAGGACTTCTTTGCCCAACAATGGGATGAACTGTTGCAGAAAAATCCCAACACCAAAGGAATTTTCGTAACCACCTCCAAAGCATACACCGTGGCCAATTACCTGCAAAGCCGACCAACCCTCAGCCTACGACTTGTTGGTTACGACTTGCTGCAAAAAAACCTGAATTATTTGAATCAAGGTGTCATCAACTTTCTAATCAATCAAAATCCCAAAGGGCAGGGTTATTATGGCAT
>SWCA01004912.1_pt1 | contig 25118 bp, 30 predicted proteins | sample 4692961 | NCBI WGS metagenome assembly SWCA01 (sample SAMN10267275, study PRJNA491770) | bioreactor metagenome | isolation source: DHS bioreactor inoculated with | place: Japan: off Shimokita Peninsula
GGCATTTGTAAAAAGGCTCCCCATTACAGTGGCGGGACCGTGCTGGATTCTCACCAGCTTCCCATTTAGTTCCATATGGAAACTTATTTAATACCCTATTCACTTATCAATAATTTTAGCACGTTATTGATTTAATTTCAATTGTAAATACAAAAGAAAGTTATAACAAGTTAGATTAAATTAAAGCATATCATTAAGCTTTTCATTTACATATAAATAAATTGCCGCTTCTAATCTAACCTTCTGTAGAAAGCATCCCATCTCATAGGGCTTATCAATCTCTCCATTGTGGTTCACAGCATTAGCATGGCATCCACCACTACATAAATATCTTGCCCAGCAAACCTTACATTCTTTATTATAGATATGTGCATCTTTAAAAGTCTGAATTAGTCCAGTATTAATAATTCCTTGGGATAGATTTCCTAGTAAGTAATCCTCCTTACCCACAAACTGATGGCATGGATAAAGATCTCCTTCAGGGGTTACTGCTAAATACTGAAAGCCTGCCCCACAACCAGATAATCTCTTTGGAAGGCATGGTCCTTTCTCCAAATCTACATTAAAATGAAAGAAGTTAAAGGGCTTTCCTATATCCTTCCTCTTTAGATACTCTTTAACTAGCTTTTTATACTCATTTTTTAACTGAAATTTATCCTCTTCTTTAAATGCATACTCCTCTAACGGGTCAGCAACAACTGGTTCAAGAGATATCTCAGTATATCCTTCATCTGCTAAAAATGTAACATCATTGGCAAAATCCATATTGTTTCTTGTAAATGTCCCTCTTACATAATAATTTTGTCCATCACGAGATTTAACTAAAGACTTAATTTTAGATGATACTAGTTCGTAGCTACCAATTCCAGAATGCATTGGCCGCATTTGATCATGAATCTCTTTTCTGCCATCAATACTTAAAACAACACTTATATTCTCCTTATTCAAAAACTCCTCTTTTTCAGAGTTTAAAAGCAGTCCATTGGTTGTTAAAGTAAACCTAAATCTTTTACCTTTTAGAGCAGCCTTCTCTTTTCCGTATTCAACAAGCTTTTTTACTGTTTCCCAATTTAATAAAGGCTCCCCCCCGAAGAAATCCACCTCACAGGTTGGTCTGTTTCCTGAGTTATCTATAAGAAAATCTAAGGCCCTCTTTCCTACCTCTAGGCTCATATTGTTTTTTGGACCTCCAAAATTTCCCTTGCCAGCAAAACAGTATGAGCAGGAGAGATTACAATCATGTGATATATGCAAACATAATGATTTTATGACATTTTCAAAGTTTTTGGAGATATCCTGTCCTGAATCAGCATTGGCTCCAAAAAGAATACCTTCTTCTATTAGTGAATTTAATTCAGCTAATGCTTCATTAATAAGTTCATCAGGATATTTTTCTAGTTGCTTTTTAAAATACTCCTCATTTCCGTTACTTTGTTTGAGTACTTCTACAATGTTCCAGCTTAATTCATCTAATATATGAACACTTCCACTATTTACATCTAACAAAATATACAAATCATCAAAGGCAAAGGAATGCATCTCAGATTCCCATTGACCCTTAGATGCTTTTTCCAAGAAAAAGTCTAACATAAAAATAACCCCCAATTAAAATTCAAATATCACATGTTTTCCAGCCAATCATCTAGCATCTCCAGGTCAATAGGACCTTCAATGCTATTAACCAACTTACCTTCAGTATTTAATAGAAAATTTGCTGGTATATATCTGGAGGGAAAGTGTTCAGATGTCATACCTTCAGTATCTGCAAGGACTAAAAAAGGTAGTTCAGCCCAATCCACTAACTCTAGTATATCATTAAAACTTCTCTCATTTCTTGTTATATTTACTGCAACAAGATTTACTCTTTCTTGGAAATCTTGATGATTCTCTTTTAAATATAATAATTCATCTACACAAGCCGGACACCAGGTTGCCCATTTCACAACAAGCGTAGGGCGCGCCGAAAAATCATCTTCTGAAATCATATCCCCATTAAGAATTTCCATGTTTGACAATATATCAAAAGTCCCTTCCACTCTTGCATTATCTTGCAGAAAGAACATAGTAAGTGCTGCACCGACAACCACCAATAGTAATATTATAGTTATTACGTTTTTCTTACCCAATTCAATCCCTCCCTTTAATGTATGGGGACAAACCTGTCCCCTTTCCCTAGCTGGAATATCCCATGTATTTTTTATGCAAGATATGCAGCTAACTGAGTAAACTTCCCTGTCATGATTAAAATTCCAAGTAACACTAGGATTGCTCCAGCAATCTTATTTAGATACCAGCTAAACTTTGCAAGGTTAGTTGCAAACCCAATTATTTTCCCCCAAAATAGTGCAGCAAGTAAAAATGGAATACCAAGTCCTAATGAATAGAAGGATAAGAGTATTGCTCCTTGGCTAATTGAGGCCTCTGAGCCTGCTATAATCAAAATTGAAGCTAGAAATGGGCCTACGCAAGGAGTCCACGCTATGGAAAAGGCTATGCCTAACAAAAAACCATTGCTAAGCTTAGGCGCTTTCATTCCACCTCTTAATAGAAAGGATAATTCAAGCAGGCCTAGCATGTGTAATCCAAACAAGATGATAATTGCACCACCTATAATATTGATACTTGCTTGATAATCAATCAAGAATCTTCCCACAGTACTTGCTGATAGCCCCATTAGAACAAAGATAAGAGAAAATCCTGCTACAAAGCTTAATGATTTATAAAAAGCATTCCAGTTCAAGCCTTTATCTTGTTTTACTACAGTCTCTCCCGTTAAAAAAGCCAAGAAACCTGGAATAAGGGGGATTACACATGGAGAAAAAAAAGAAACTAGACCTGCTGCAAAGGACGTAAAAATAAGTAGCACAACACACACATCCTCTAACTGATTAATAAAAAGATTACTTTTGTCATTATACACTATCTTATTATCTTCAAAATACTAATAGATTTTCTTTTTGTAATATTTTAATTCGCTACTTTATGCCATTAACCTGTTTGAAGTTAGTTAAGAATTTGTGAAGTTACTAAAAAAAGACCCTGATAATATCAGAATCCTCCTGGGTAAGCTATTTATCATAATAACAATTTGTAAGAAAAGCCGCTGTTTGCCTAGTCATAATATTTTTTTAAAGTTTTCAAGTCTATTAGTAAAATACATATAAGTCGTAATTCCAATATGTATTCCTATAGATACAAGGAAGGTATCAAACAAATTCCAGTTAACATAGTTTAGCATCCCATTTTCTAGCATTAAATACTTAATAAAAACCGCAGCCAATGGGACAGAAACAATGATTCCCACAATCAATGGAATATTTTTGTATTGAGTTAATAAGTGACAAAAGGTTATTACTATGGGTAGCCATGAGAGAGAGATAAAGATAGGTATATCTAGAAAGAAAATTAAGTCTGCTCTGTTTTGAAACTCCCAAAATCCGAAAATGTTTTGCAGTACATATATTAAGACAAGACCTCCTCCAAATCCTCCTAAAAGACCAATTACGAACAGTTGTTTAATACGTTCCAATGGAACTATAAAGATCATTAGTAGTAATGTAGCAAGGAATAGAATTAAACCAAAATAGTTTTCAAGTATCATATGTAATCACCTCCCAATTATTTTGTGAATTTTTTAATCATTTATTCTGTTTTGTACAAATGGTGATCTATATCAACCCAGATTAAATAACATGTCTACTTTGATACAATAAAAGAGTCCTTCATTTAAGAACTCTAAGAATTATAATCGATTCACATCAATAAACCTTTCATACCCTCTTTGTAAAATATGTAATCCTATTCTACAAAATACTTAATGACAGGTGGCTGCCAAGCGAAAGGATTTCTCTTCCGTTTTTTTGCTGCTGTCTTTTTTTAATAAAATAGCGAAAGCCAGGTAAAAATAAACTAAGATGAATTTTTTTAATAAACTTTCTCGAACAAATAATCAGGTTATTCGATTAGAATTGAAAGGGGTATAAATATGTCATGGAAAACTCAACGGCGATTAAATTATGCAATGGTTTTATTATCATGGTTGTCACTACCTCTTTTAGGAAAACGTGATATAAAACGTTTTCTTCTCGCATCGATACTGACTACACTTATAGAAGGTATTCATGTGCAAACTGGCAAAAGACGCAAATGGTGGGTTTTTTATAATAGACCGAACTCGTATATTTCAGGGGAATTTCCTTATAATATAGGTCCTTTTCTAATAGGTTCGATGTGGCTTTTAAAGTGGACATATGGAAGTTTTAAACAATTTATCTTGCTCTTTGCTATTGTTAATTGCGCATTTGTCCTGATGATGAGTACTGTCTATAAAAGAATGAAAATATTTACACTGGTTCGGATAAATAAGATTCAATTTTTCCTTTACTTTTTTCTCAAGGCATTTTTATTATATGGATTCCAATTCCTTTTTGAAATTGGAAGGAAAACTATAGACAGGCATAATATATACAAGAAGAATTGTCTTCAAGAGACTGCTGCTGATAATATAGCTATAAACAACTTTGATGGGCATAAGAAACTTCAACTGAAAAAGTGAGAAGCGATTTATAATAACCACAAATTCTGAAATTACTAAGTCACTTCGCGTTATCCTACTAATCCCGAAAATCATCCTCTTAAAGTAGACCCATGAGCCTCGACCCGTTACGTACCGTGTCGTATAACGTCCCGAGGGTTTGCGAACTTGGCGGTTGGCGCGATTTTTGACCCCCAACTTCTTAATCCTTCTAAAATCGTGACAATCGTCAAGTTAGGTCGGAGGCGCTAGCCGGAGCCGCAAACCCTCGTGTTAGGCGCTGTTTGAGCCAGTTATCATAGAACGCAATCCATTATAGTCATCATAAATAAAACTTGCCAACAACATTTCTACGCTGTTTTTAGCACGTTTTGTCAAACCAGCTCCAGATAGTATTTCCTTTGCTTCCAACTGAATATTTTTATCTCCAGTTAATAAGTAAGCACGCTTTAAATAATCTATTGCTAACAAAGGATTACGCTCTAACTGATGAGCAATGGTTATATAGTAATCTGCATTATCACGAAGAGATTCTAAATATGCACGAATTCGTTTTTCAAACTTTTCATCATAGGAAACATACTCTGTTCTTACAAAATCTGAGGGGATTTTAATATCATCAGCCTTTATTACAATAGTCTCTTTACCTAATGCCTGCATCCATCCTAATTCATAAAATATGTTGGCCATTGTTTGTGGTGATATATCTTTATGAATGACTGCTATCCCAATTGGGACGCTAACTGCAAGATGCCAGATTTTTAACATAAAATCTTTTCCAGTTGTAAGACTATTAGCATCTACAATCGTTAAACCATATTCTTCAAAAATAGCAGAAATATTTTCTCTAATTTCTTTTAGAATAGGAGGTATATTACCACCTAATTGAGTCATTAAAAAACATGTCTTTACGCGCCATGTTATAGGGTTAGTCTGAGCGTCGCCATCTACAGGCCGGTATAAAATCATGACTTCTTACCTCCCGAAGGTTTCCTTGCAATAGGCACATTTTTATATGGACCAGCACTCTTTTTATGGTCAATGATTTTACCTGCAGACCGATCAATTTTAACATAATGTCCACTTTTGGGGTTTTTAACCTGTACTATATCCCTTTTTTTGCTCATATAAATCACCTCATTATTTATAATTTTAAAACATTCATAAATCCAATTGCGCCTAACGTTCCCGGCATTCCCGACGTGTCCGTCCCGTAGGGCTGGCGCAAGACTTGCCACTCCTATTGCACGCCCTAAGTTGCAAGTCTTGTGACAGAGGACATGTGGGCGGCTTACCCTAAAAACTCGCCCCACCGCCCCTTGCGGGAAAGCTCGTGTTAGGCGTTCAGTTGGCTACCATTTTTCTATTAGTTCTTTATACCCTTCAAATAAAAACTTTATAGCTCGATATTTATACTTATACTCAATAGGTTTAGTATATTTTTTTGTTTTTCTTGTAATAGGATGCGATAAATCACATTCTAATCTTTTGTCATGAATCTCTTTACAAAGAGTGAACATCTTAGGGTATATCCTTTCAAGTGAACTATTGCTAGAGTATGTTACTCCCCCAATATTTCCTAATTGGTAACTACCTAAGCTAGTATCATGAAGATATAATCTATGTAAGGTAAGATCATTAAATGAATCAAGAATATTTATAAATGCAGAAATATCATTTTGAGCATATCCATATGCCCGAATAATTTTATTTTCAGCAGCATGATGTTGATCGGCAAAAACCCTTTTCCATTTAATCTCTGGTAATTTTTTTTGACAGACTTTTTCAAGGCATTCATGAATTTTACTAGGTCTCGAAGAAGCTCTGCTTAATATGCCAGCATATTTTAATGGTTTTTGTGCTACATAATTAATCCCAGCCTGTGGAATTACAAGTTCTAAGTCTAATTTAATAATTTCATGAGCTGCAGAAATTGCAATGTCAATATTCTTACTTTTGAGTAGCTTAAAAATTAATTCCATGTAAGATGGTTTACCCATAAAATTAATATCAATTTCATTTACAAGACTTTTAACAACCCACCAGTCTTTTTCACTAATTAAATATTTTTGTATCTCAGAATATTTTAAAGCATTATTTCTTAATAACCATGCTACAATTACTTTTCGATACATGGGATGTAATTTATTATTACTAGATTGTTTCCACCTTTTTTTAACAAAACCTAAAATTTGTTCCGCATCTTTTTTACTTAACTTTCCTTTTATTGCGTCAAGTAAATATGCATTGATTATCTGAAAGACTTCAGGCTCTTCCAAAAACTCTAGTAATTTTTTAAATAATTTAGGATGTATGATCCTTGGGTATGTTTTAAAATAAAATATAATGGACTCAAACAATTGTGGGTATGCTCTTAGTATTCTTAGCATTTCATACGACAACTTTGAAGTATGATTTACATTAGCTAGTAACATTTTAAATTCTGTTACATTCGACTCCAAATCTTTCTTTACTAGATTAAATATCTTTTTCTCAACAGCTTTATCACCACTGTTACTCTCTTTTAGCTGCTCTATCTCAAAAGCAAAAAGACTAATATTTTTAAGTTCTTTATCAATATCTTTAACTCGATGCACTTCTATTTTAGATGATTGAGAAAAAAGTCCAATTTGCTTGCTAATATAATCTAGTTTTGTTAAAACCTGTCGTAGAGATATATCATCTTTAGACATAATTTTTATATCATCGACATATCTAAAATACTTTAGATCAATGTCATTACTTAACCTTTCAAATTTACTATCTAAAAACGAAAGTACTACCTCAGAAATCATACCTGAGGCAAGAGGCCCTTGCGGAATACCATGACCATGAAGAATTCCTGTATTACTTGTCCATTTTGTTAAGTGTCTAATTAGTAGATCTATAAACTCATGATTTATTGAATACTCGGATAGAAAGTACTGCAATACCTTATGATCAATACTGTCATAACAAGCAGTTAGGTCAAACGAAGCTGTATAGTTGTAACCTTGATTAAATGCCTTTTTTATTGATGTGTTATATTTCATATAACTTTTAGTCCAGTTTTTATAAAAAAACACACTTCGTTTTCCCGCATACAAATTACCAAAAACCGTTTCTTCATAACGATGTTTGCTCCGCTTTACATGATATTCAGCTATGATATTTGCAAATGCTTGATATACAATCTGGTCTTCAACAGTTAAAAGCGTATATGGTCTCATTACATATGGTGATTTGGGGAAATATACTTTGCATGGTGTACTAGCCTCATAACTCCCCGTCTTAAGCCTTTCATGTATGTCTTTGAGATGGTCTTCTATTGTGAGGGCATATGAGGAATAAACATCCCTAAAAAAGTTTTTATATTTGAAAGATGGGTTAGTATTTATCCACCTCCATGCTCGCCTAATATTATCTTTGTTATAAAGCTTTGTTAAATCGTTGGCCATAAAAAAATCTCCTCTAGACAGTACAGTATATGGAAAAGCAACATAAGGCACAAAAATGTTTCATGCATGCCAATTACGCCTAACGTCTGGGCATTACCGCAGCGTCACAACCACATGCATATTACAAAGTTGCGGTAATGCCTTGTTAGGTGAAGTTACAAGTGAAATTTACAACACAGACAAATTGAAATAAATCCTTTACTATCTAAATATCAAACTCATCATATAGTGATCGTGTAAATCCATCAATCCCAGGAAATAATGTTTCGTTTGTTATATTCATCAACTTCAATTCTTTTCTTATTTCGTTATGATATTCTTTTGGAATCCTCACTTTAAGTAAGGCACATTCTTGATTTAATAAACTTAATAATCTGTCATACTCAACTATCTTCTTACTTTTTGGCAACTCCTTTTGAAACCTATTCACTGTTAGTGATAGGTTGTATTCAAATGATTGTCGCCCTTCAAAAGGAACTGCAAACAATCCTTGTTGTCTTGATAATCTTTCATGTAAATTAAATGGTTCTACGAACATAACCAAGGGACTTAGAGTTTGTTCTTTCAATACTTTATTACAATAATCTAATGTGCCAAAATGCACATCATTCTCTAAGCCTCTCCATTTCTCTGTTTCAAGTCCCTTAAAATAAATAAGATCTTTATTTAAACAAAATACTGCTGATTCTTGCAATGCTTGTTCTACCGAAAAAAACAAAGCCACATAATAAGAATAGGAAAAATCTAATAACCTACTTGGCCCTCCATGATGTTGTATTAATGATAACCACTCCAAAATATTTTCTTTTTCTGGAATTTTTTCAATATAATTAAAAGCTCTACGTCGAAATTTATCTACAACTTTGCTTTCAATCTTGGGAATATCTCTTATATCTGAATTATTAATAATGGCCGCTCTCTCTAGTGTGGTTTGTAAGGACCATATACTATTTGATTGTCCTCTAAAAACCCAATGGCTTAAATAACCAAACAACCTTCTGCAATCTTCCCACGATTCAATTGTATATTCACAAAAAATATTACTATTATGCTTATACATAATGCCTCCATTTTCGCAATTAATCTGATCTTGTTACATACCCAAATATGTAATTTCACCTAACGTTCCCGGGGTTTGCGAACTTGGCGGTTGGCGCGATTTCTGACCCCAACCTCTTTCCCCCTTCAAAAATCGTGACAATCGTCAAGTTAGGTCGGAGGCGCTAGCCGGAGCCGCAAACCCTCGTGTTAGGGGATGGACGGTTCCGCTTAAAATACATTTTTTATTATTTCATTAACTCCTGATATAAGATCACTAATTTGATTTTGATTAGGGTCAGAATTCTTTTTGTGAGAGCACAAATTTCTAATATCACCAAGATATTGTACTTTTCGCCAAGTCGGAGTATCGATTATGTTGTTGCTTTTTAGTAATTCATTCAAATCAGCTATCGTAGGGTTTTTCTTAGAAGACTTTAACGAATGATTTATTGCTACTTTCTGCAGATGACTTTCAAGAACAACTCCAGCTAAAGCACCTGCAGCTCGTTCATGTATTCCAATAAGTTTTTGAGCTGCTTGTAGTTCTTTGTCTAGTATGTTAGATAATACTAAACCTTCAATATCTGAGAAAATAGAATCAATTCTTGATTCTAAGGATCTTAATATACTAGTCTGATTTAGTAATTTAATAATAACTGCAGTTCGCACATTCCAAAGTAGTTCTCCTCTACTGTTTTTCCTGGCTCCTTGTCCTATTACAAAATCTTGTATAACATATGTTCTAGAGGTTATTTCTTTTCGTTTTAAATCTATCCGATAATATGCTATAAATTCTTCTAACCGATCCTTAGCAAGAAATTCTACTACCTTTAAAGATTTTGTGTACCATACTTGATAACGTTCAATAAACTCAACCATAATTCCTAATTCCTCTTCCTCTAGAAGAACTTTTAACTTGTAAGCTTCTTCTAGCAACTCTTCTATACCTTTCTTTAAATCTTCTTTCTTCATCTTCTCTCCTCCATATAAAAACCTGAGATTAGAACCGTCTTTCACCTAACGGCCCCGCATTGCCGACGTCCCTGAGCTTACAGGCGAAGTTCGAGTCCTAGAAAAGCTTGCCAGTTCTAGACGAAGACGAGCCGACTCGGTTAGCGAAGGGATGTGGCGCGAATGCTTCAGCCCCGCCCATAATTCCGGCCCGCGTTGAACTCGCTTACCGCGCCTGTTACGGCAATGTAATGTTAGCCGAAGTCGCAATTACACTAATTCTATATCATTAAAAACAAGACATGATTCAAGCTCATTTAATATTTTGATCTTCCTATCTTCTGGAAGTTTAGCTTTAAGAGTTAACACTGAATCTTTGATTTCTATATCAAAATTTCTAGCAGAAATACCCCGCTTTCTATACGATGGTCTTTCCCATTCTTGTAATGTATCTGATAATTTAAGTAAAAAGGCTAGTGGAGCTTTTCTTCGATCAATTTTGTTTTCCTTGAAATATTCACCTGATAGATTATGTAAAAATATTGATGTACACGCATTAACAACATCAATTTCAAAATAGCTCTGATCCCAGTTAATATATGTACCTTCTTCAGAAACGAATTCATTTTTTCTTTCAGGGTTATATTTTTGATACATATGATCAACAAGATATAAGACAGTCAAAGCACTTAACATCCCATGACAAACTTTGCCTTTTCTTTGTAAGTTTCTGTATATATCCCGAGCATTAATACTAAGATCCCAACTGTTCATACGTCTTTGAATCAAATTAAAACTGCTTATATTATTACTTAATCTTGATAATTGAACCGGGATAATCCTAAATTTTATATTATCCTGGAGCTGAGTATAAAGTCTATCAATCTCCATAATCTTATCTATGTACTGCTGTAAAATACCTTGTGCAATTTGAACAGGATAACCGACATCATGGAATAGACAAGCAAGCTTCCATTGAAACGGATCAACCCTATAATCATAATTGTAAAATTTCTCATTTATATAAATTCCTAATAAAAAGCACTGAACAGAGTGAACCACATGATCACGGATCCAAGGCTGCAGCTCAAAAATACCATGCTCGATCTTTGCCAGTTCCGTAATACTTTTATGAAGCCCTTTTTTACCATGTGGATTCATAATTTCTTCAATTATTTTTATTGCCTGATTTTGGCGCTTATTCAAACTCCCTTTTCCCAATAAGAAATCCTCGATGAGATCAAAAACTTCCGAAATTCGATACTCGTACTGATATGGTTTTATTTCGTTTAATATAGTTAAGTTAATGCTCATAATAACCTCCTAATATTTGGCGATTTCAGCTAACGTCCCGCGAATTGCCGAAGCGTCATACTACTTGCATATTTTCTAAGTTTTGGCGATTCGCTGTTATGCGTCGTTACCATCCCAAGCCAATGATTTAATCATCCTGGGACTTTTCTCATCTAAATGATAAATGTCCCCTGTAGAAGTTACAAAAAGGCTTCCTCTTCTGGAGAAAACAGTTTCGGTGGTTTGTTCATTTAACAGTAATTTATCTAGGATTGTTCCTGAAGTAAGATCTATTGAACACAAGAATCTTGGTCCGCCCTTTTCATAACTCCACAGAACGCCATATGCTTTACTTGTTGCATCGTTATAATTAAGGTCTAAGAAGTGACTCCCAACATCGGGATAATTCCTCCATACCAAATCTCCACTGGTTAGCAAATATGCACTTATTGGCCCACCAGCTTCTGAAACTATAACCTTATCCTTGCTAAATGCTACTGAAAGTACTGAAAACGATGTTCTTTCTAATAAAGCTACCAACTTATTATTTCTATATAAATTTAAACTCCCAACCTTTTCAAGTAAATAAAAATCATCGTAAAAACTTATCCATTTTGCCTTGACTCCTCGAACGGTTTCCAACGTATTTCCAGTAATTAAATCCAATACATGGAGAGGTTTCTCATCAATTCCTACAATGACATTGCCGTCGAATAAATCTACCCACTGAACTCTCTTCAAATCTTTTCTGTTCCATACTAAGGAACCATTATTAACAGAATATAGACATATACCATAACAATTATAAGCTCCAACTGCACAAAAACTACCATCAGAGGAAATAGCTAACCTTCTACCCCCAAAGTCTAAATTGGTTTGAAGTGTAATCAATTTAGTTGCAGACTGTACATTCCAAATATGAACTGCTTTTTCGAATTCAGCTGCTGCAATAATATTTCCATCAAGATTAACTGCTAAATGGCGAATAAGATAGGCCATTAGAAACCTCCCAAATAGGTAATGACGTATAACGTTCCCGGGATTTGCGAACTTGGCGGTTGGCACGATTTTTGACCCAAAGGCTTGCCCCACTTCAAAAATTGTGACAACTGTCAAGTTAGGTCGAAGGCGCAGCCGGAGCCGCAAATCCTCGTGTTAGACGACGTTTATTCATTTATCTAAGATGCATTTGATTATATACAGAAACACAACCTTGAATGACGCGAACCCTCCCCCTTAATTTTATTAGCGTCATTAAAGATTTTTACAACGTAGGGTAATGAAGTAATAAATAAGTCAATAGAACTATCCAAATATCTTACATACTGGGCATTTCCAATTAGTGTTAGCAGGTCTATCTGGGTGTGATTTATTATCCAGTTTTTCACTTCCTCCAAAGTCGTGATAGTTAAGACATTCCTTTTCAAATGCAGCTTTTGGGGATGAAGCATAGCTGAACATAAATCTTTTATATTTTCCACCGACATGATTTTTTAATCTTGATCCAACATTTACATCAGACCTTCCAACATATTCAACATAGAAAGTTTTTTCATCATTACTTTGATAGCCGAGAGCATAATTACCAGGACTTGTTTTTGTTACATGTTTGTCAATGGAGAATACCGTCAATTCGTAAGAACCATGCATATCTAAAGAAGGCATAAAATATACCAACTCCATTCATAAGTAGGGGGAAGGCTATATCACTTAATCCATCAATGTGGTCTAACATTTGCGAAAAGATCTTAGGAGGATTTACTTATCTCCCTGTTTTTTTCTTATCTTGTTCAACCATATCCATAAACGGTTTTAATGCTTCCATCATTCCCCCTGCCTCTTTTGGGTTAGAAAGTAATTGTTGAAAAAACATAAGACCTATTTGTTCTCCTACGTCCTGTTTTTTCGGTATTACTGTTTCATTAACAATAGATGTCATAGTAGATAACAATTGCTGTTGACTACTAGAAATTGCTTTTTCTGTAACACTTGTCCTTTTGTCAACTTCGTTTAATAAATCTTTTGTCTTATCATAAAAACTTCTCATCATATCTTGGGTGCGTTCAAAATTATCTCTACTTTGTTCTTCAGATTTTTTAGCAAATTGCATGGCAAAAACTGCTAAGCCTATAGACACTAAACCAACTAATAGAGATAATACCGTTAATACATCCATATAAGTCATAATAAAATTCCCCCTTAGAATAATAATGTCGTCTAACGTTCTCGTGATTTACGAACTTGGTAGTTGGCGTGATTTTTGACCCCAAAGTCCAGCCTATTGCAAAAATCATGACAATTATCAAGTTAGGTCGGAGGCGAAGCCGAAGCCGCAAATCATCGTGTTAGACGTTTCTCTGCCTCTAATTATTTTGGCAAGAGAAGTACAATTCCAATTAATGCTTCTTTTAATATTGCCCAAATTGCCTTAGTTTGTTCAGGTGCCAATGCAAGGGAAGTTGATAGTGTTACTATCACTCCCACACAAGTATGTAACCAATCAATACGTCCTTGTCTTTTGGCGGCATTTATTAAATAATCCATTTTTAAATTAATTAGGTCAATTTGTTTTTGATCATTGCTGGCCTGTGTATTTGTTAATAAAAACTGTTTTATTTGTGTAATACCAGTTTGTATTTGTTCAAATTGCTGAACATGGTGGTATTCGCGCACCCTTAGTTCGTGAATATTTGCCTATATGCTAATCTGCAACATACATTTACTGTTTGTCCGCCATTTGTCATCTTTGCAGTTTAGACAAGGGCTACCGTAAGAATTATAAGTAATTCCTTCATAAGTTAGTTCAATAAAAAAACTGCATTTCCTTGAGATATAATGTCATATACTGTCGAATTGCCTATATTTACAAGAAAAATTTGATTATTGGTCTAATTATTTAAAAAATATGCCAATTTAGAGTAATACAGTGGGGTTAACGGTGAGAGAATCAAAAAAGAGTCCTTATATCAGAACTCTTAAGCTTTTGTGAATGGAGCGGAAAACGGGATTCGAACCCGCGACCCTCGGCTTGGGAAGCCAATACTCTACCGCTGAGCTATTTCCGCTTATTGAATTATTTAAGTTCGTGTATATTTAATTATAGTCAGCTAACAGCAATTGTCAATGTACTAAATCTGGATTAAGGTACTAATCCTATTTTAATAGGCTGTAGCTTATCATCATTTGCTTCTAAGATAGTTATTGATCCTGGTTCAACTCCTGTTTGCCAAACATCACTTTGTGCTTCACTTTGTGCTAGAATGCCCTTAATTACTCCACCGTGAGTTACAATCACAACTGTCTTAGTGTGCTTTTCCATTATTTCTTTAACTGATTTCATTACTCTCTCTACTAATTGAGCAAAAGACTCTCCCTCTGGAACTTTTATTTTATGGGTGTCTTTGTACCAATTATTAAATTCCTCAGGATATTTTTCGTATACCTCAGTAAATGTTAATCCTTCCCAAAGCCCAAAAGAAAGCTCTCTGAGGCGGGAGTCACATTCTGGTTGTAAATCAATATTTTTACCAATGATTTTTGCTGTTTCCCTTGTACGTGACAAGTCACTACAATATAAAGCTTCTATTTTTTCAGTATTGGATAGATATTCTCCTGCAGCTTGAGCTTGCTTTCTTCCTAAGTCTGTTAAAGGTATATCTGTTTGCCCCTGATACTTTTGTAAAAGATTCCACTCAGTTTGACCATGCCTTACCAAGATAATTCTCATTATATATCAGCTACTTTCTTCAATGTTTCTAATAATCTTATATTCTCTTCCCTTTTTCTCACAGCCAATCTGAAATAGAATGGACTAAGATTACAAAAAGAAGTACATTTTCTAATCAAAATACCATAGGGTCCAAGCCTTTCTTGCAGCTCTTCACTAGTTAAACCAAGGCCTTCTCCATCAACTAGCATATAATTGACTACTCCCGGATAAACTTTAAGCCCCTTGATGGAATTTAATCCTTTAGCAAGGAAGTGTCTTTCTTCTTTGACAAGGGTTAGTGTATTTTGAATGTATTCTTTGTCATTGATAGAAACCTCTCCTGCTTTTAAAGCAAATGTATTAACCCGCCATGTAGGTAATAGGTTTTCCATTTTCAAAGTGGTATCACTTGCAGCTATGGCATATCCAAGACGTAATGATGGTATTGCAAAGAATTTTGTTAAAGAACCTACGACAATTAAATTTGGATATTCATCAACCCAGTATCTAACTGAATATAAGTTTTCATCTAAAAAATCAATGAATGCTTCATCAACAATAACTACTGCATTTTTTTTTTACCTGCAGCCTCCACTATCCTTTTGATTTCCTCTCTGGGGAAAATGCTGCCCGTGGGATTATTTGGGTTACCAATGAATATCAAATCGTCTTTTTCCATTTTATGAATTATTTCATCAGTTGGCAGCATAAATTTATCTCTATGATTTAAGCCTATACGAATAATATTGGGATTTTCAATTCCTTCTCCATATTCAGAAAAAGTGGGAGCTAGAAGTAAGACTCTTTTTTTATAGAACATTCTTCCCACTAAATATATTAGCTCTGCTCCACCATTACCCAAAACTATGTTATTAATATTCACATTAAAGAATTTGCTTAAACATACTTTAAAGCTCTCTCCTGTAGGCTCAGGATAATTGCTCAAGACCCCTAAGTTGTCTACAATTGCTTGAATTGCCTTGGGGGAAGGTCCTAATGGATTAATATTTGCACTATAGTCCAAAAAGTTCTCAGGATCGATTCCCCACCTTTTTGATGCTACCCACACATTACCCCCATGGGCAGGTTTACCCTTGTCCATCTGCACTATTACTTGATACCTCCAAAAAAATAACTTGTGAATCCATAACTATTTTATTTTTAAATTCCATAGTACCCCGCAACTATGACAATCACTATTAAAAATATTGTTTCTGATACCTCGCACAAGGTCCCATATGTATCTCCAGTCTGTCCTCCAATGATCCACTCAATCCATTTAGCAATTATTACAGCTATAAACAAGGATGCCACAACTAACACTACACCCATAATTCCAGCTGCTATAAATGCTGCCACTAACGTGATGGCTGCTGCTCCAAGAAATTTTTCTTTGCCAGCATTTTCGCCAAAGCATTTTCCAAGTCCCGGTTTTAAACGGGCATAGGGAAAATACAAAACTGAATAAACCATAGCCGCCCTACCTACAGCAGGAGCGATAATCAAGGCCCATATTTTATGTTCAAAAGGTAAGGTTGCCAGAAAAGAGAATTTTAGCAATACTACTGCAGCTAAAGCAATGACACCCATGGCACCAACCCTGCTGTCTTTCATTATCTCAAGTTTTCTTTCTCGATCTCTTCCGCTGAATAATCCATCTGCTGTATCCATCAATCCGTCCATGTGGAGTCCACCTGTTAATACTATCCATATAATTACTATGAGTGCATCTCCACCAAGTCCCAAAGAAAGAAAATTACTTACAAACGCCATTAAAGCCAAGAATCCCCCAATTAAAAGACCAACCAGAGGATAAAAATAAAGTGAATTTGCCATATCTTTTTCCTCTGCGACCCTACTACCATAAGCTGGTATAATGGTCAGAAAACTAAAAGCCAGTAAAAAGCTGCTCATTAATACTCAATTCCCCTTCTAGATTCAATCCCCTGCTTATATGGGTGCTTTATCTCCCTCACCTCAGATACCAAGTGGGCTAAATCAATTAATTCAGGGGGTGCATTTCTGCCTGTTAATACTATTTCAACGTCCTGGGGAACCTGTTTAAGCCAGTCGGCCACATCACTAACCTGCACAAGTTCTTTTTTAAAGGCATTTAGAATTTCATCAAGAATAAGCAAATCATGCTTTCCTTCGGAAACTGTATCCTTTGCTAACTGCCATGCCATATTAACCTTTTTTATATCTATGTCAGTTACCTCTTTCAAGCCTATCCAGCATCCACCACACCCAAGACATTTCATAAAACCACTCTTGATAACAGAGGCATGGGGACAGGTTCTGCCAAATTGAAAGACCTCTATACCAAGTTTTTCAGCAGAGTTTAATTCCCCACTATAGGTACTACCCTTCATAAATTGTATAATTCTCACTTTAAAACCATGACCTGCTGCCCTCATTGCAAGTCCTAAAGATGCAGTTGTTTTACCCTTTCCATTTCCAGTATATATCTGGATCATAACTATCACTCCTCACTTTTACCTCGCTGCGTGGTCATATAACTTAACCAACAAGTAACGAATAAATGATACCAAGTACCACCATTCCTCCGGAAACAGCAAGCATAATGTACAAACTATGATAAATATGTTTCATTTCAAGGATGTTTATTGGTTGACCCATTAATGCCCTATGGGATGCTGTCCCCCTATAATAGTTTAGTCCACCTAATTGTACTTGTAAGGCTCCGGCAACAGCAGCTTCTGGAATTCCACTATTAGGACTGGGGTGCCTAGGTGCATCCTTCTTTATAGTACTCCAAACTCCTTGGAAACCTCCTGGGGTAAAGAAGGATATTAGCAAATACACTAATCCTGTAATTCTTGCAGGTACATAATTAGCTAAATCATCAAGTCTAGCTCCAGCCCAGCCTAAATCAATGTATCTTTCATCCTTATATCCTATCATAGAATCTAAGGTGTTCACAGCCTTATATTCCATTTCTAGGGGGAGGTCCTCCAATAAAACCGTAAAATAAGGGTGCAGTTATTCCATCTACAGTATTTTCCGATACTGTTTCTACAACACCTCTAACAATATCATGCTCCTCAAGGTCATTAGTGTCTCTACCCACAATCATGGAGAGTTCTTTTCTTGCTGTTACTAAGTTGCCAGTCAGCAAAGGCTTTGCCACAGCTAGGGCGTGCTTGTATAAACTATTTATAGCTAACGTTTGACTCATAACAAATATACTAAATATTATTCCTAGATAAAGGTGAACTTTAAATGCTAACCATATCACCCCTAGGAAAATAAAATATGTACCCAGTACGACTGATATAGACAGGATAGCTCCGGCTATTTTTAACCCAATGGGAGTGCTGGTTATCTTGCGAATTAACTTTTCACCATTTGTTATTACTTTTCCTATATAGATAACAGGATGGGGTAACCATCTTGGATCCCCCATTATTAAATCTAAGACAATAGCAGCTAATATTATTTCCATCCTCTAGCACCTCCCCAGAAAGCAGGTTGCATGAAGTAAGAGAATACTTTTTTAACCCTTTTCCAGTCCCATGATTTCGTATATCTTTTCCATATCAATAGAATTTTTTACTATTTCTGCTGCCTTATCATAGTTTCTTTCCTTTTGATATATATCCAAATCATTTTCGTGAAGTAAACTTAACCCTTTTTCAATACGAACAGCATTTATAAAAGTTAGCATCACATTTATATTATCAAAAAATCCATGTATATGAGTTCCAAATACTTTCCCGTCTATATTTACAACACCATCTATGATTTGAACCTTATTACCAGAGCGCTCCTCTATTTGTAAAAGGCAGCTATCTTCACTTAGCACCTCAGCCTGACCCATATGAATTTCATAGCCTTTAATTGTCTGGCCTTTTAAGCCACCCCAAAGACCTACTGAAGCTTTGATTATAGCTTCAACCTGATGGGTACTTTTTTCTGCCCCGTAGGTTGTTACACATTGAAGGAGACCAAGACCCTTAAGCGAACCTATATCTGCTTCCGTACCTTCTGGATCTAACAAATCTTGCCCGAGCATCTGATAACCGCCACATATCCCAACTATATATTTTCCTCTGCTAGCAAGGTCAATAATTTCATCATAGTATCCCTGATCTTGTAAGTAAACCAAATCCAAAATAGAATTCTTTGTGCCAGGTATTATTACTATATCCACTTCACCAATTGCTTCGCCTTTTTTAACAAATCTAACCCTGGTGTCCGGTAACTCTAGAAATGGGTTTATATCAGTAAAGTTTGAGATTCTCGGTAGTTGAATAACTGCAATTTGGATAGGAGCATCCTCACTACCTTTAGTTTTGAACTCTGATAGAACAACTGAATCCTCTTCATCAATTCCATGGTCATGCATATAAGGTATTACACCAAAGACCTTTTTCCCTGTCCTTTCTTCTATAAAGTCAAGGCCAGGCTTTAAAAGATCAAGATCACCTCTGAATTTATTAATTATAAAGCCTTTAACTCTGTCCCTTTCATGGGGTTCTAGAAGATCTAGGGTGCCTATTAAAGAGGCAAAAACACCTCCTCTGTCAATATCAGCAATAAGGAGTACTGGAGCATCTGCAAGCTCTGCTGTTTTCATATTCACAATGTCCCTATCCTTTAAATTGACCTCTGCTGGGCTTCCAGCCCCCTCAATAACTAATACCTCATACTCACTTTTAAGTCTATTTATGCTCTCTAAAACAAGACCTTCTGCCTTAGGTAAAAAATCATTTCTATAATCTTTAGCTGACATATCACAAAAGGGTTTACCCCTAACAATAATCTGTGCATGCATGTCTTGTTTAGGTTTTATTAAAATAGGATTCATATCAACAGTAGGCTTTATTCTAGCAGCTTCAGCTTGAGCTCCCTGTGCCCTTCCAATTTCCCCACCATCAGGAGTAACAGTTGAATTCAGCGCCATATTTTGTGCTTTGAAGGGAGCAGTCCTATATCCATCCTGATAAAAGATTCTACAAAAGGCGGCACATAAAACACTTTTTCCTACATTTGAAGACGTCCCTTGGAACATAATAGCCTTTGATGCTCTCAAAGTAAATTCCTCCTCTAACAGATGTCTGATTTTGCAAAGTCAAATATACTATTTAAACTCTATAAATTCCAAATTATTTACTTGATTCGCATTGGTATGCCACAAACCACAAAATATATTTCATCTGCACATTCTGCTAGCTTTTGATTTGCCATTCCATTTAAGTCTCTAAAAACTCTACCTTCCTTATGGTAGGGTACAACATCCATGCCCACTTCATCTGCCACCATTATAATGGTACCATTAAACTCTTTGCAGGCATCAATAAAGAGTCCTAAAAATTTCTGGAACTCATCTTCTTGGCTTTTATTCCAACTGAATTCCTGTGGGTTTTCTTTACCCATTGAGCTACAAGAATACATGATATTAGTGACCCATGTTCCAATACCATCTATTAAGAATATCTCTTCGTCATCTATAGTATTTATTATAGTTTCATGAAGATTGCATGGTTCCTCAATAATACCCCAATTCTTTGGTCTTCTGATTTTGTGCTTTTCAACCCTTTTTGCAAACTCATCATCCCAGATAGTTCCAGTAGCAACATATGTGACAGGGCAGGATTGAGTTTCTTGCAATTCATGAACCATTTTCTCAGCAAAAATACTTTTACCACTACTGCTGCCACCAATTACCATTACTATCTTTTTCACCTAATCCGTCTCCTTGAAATACATGAGTGCATTAACCATACAAGCTGCTATGGGGCTACCACCTCTAGTTCCCCTCACAGTTATATATGGTACAATATTTTTTTCTATCATGAGTTCTTTTGATTCCATTGCTCCCACAAAACCAACAGGGGTTCCAACTAGCAAGGCTGGTTTTGCAATGCCTTTTTCAATTAAATCTAATACTTCAAATAGAGCGGTAGGAGCATTTCCGATTGCAATGATAGATCCATTAAGTCTTGTTCCAAACAACCTCATTGCTGCAGCTGACCTTGTAATACCCCAATCCTGTGCTGCTTCTATTGTTTCCTCATCTGCAACTCCACAAAAAATATTACCACCAAAACTATTTAGGGTTTTAGCATTAATACCAGCTTTGAGCATATTTACATCAGTAAATACATTTGCACCTTCCTTTATAGCTTTTACACCCACTATTGTAGAATCAGGATGAAACTGTATGTTACTCATTATTGAAGGGTCACCTGTGGTATGGATAACTCTTTTCACAACATCTCTCTCAACGTTGGTAAAGTTATGACCCTTTATATATTCTTCAATTATGCCCATGCTTTTATCTTCAATTTCCTTGGGATTCCAAATTATTTCCAATTAATGTCACCTGCCATTTCGGATTTCAGAGGTCAGATGTCTGAGGTCAAATTCTGACTTCTGAATTCTGTTTTTTATATTAAGCTTGAAGCTTCCTTTATTCTTTCTTGAACTATACTTATGATGCTAGGGTGTGGCCCAAAGTGTTTTGCCAAGACAAAATGTATATTGGGATATGTTGTTTTTTGCAGGAGAAGTCTACTTGGAATATCTCTATTAATATGATTACCTGTCACAAGGAACATTGGCATAACAATGATTTTTTCACAACCTTTTTCAATTAAAACTTCTGCTGCATCTGCCAAATGTGGACTACCAAAAGATAAAAAAGCTACCTCATAAAGACCTTCCTGATCAGCTTCCTGTATCATTCTAGCCATAAGACGAATTTCTTCGTTTGCTTCTTCTCTTCTACTGCCATGACCTAATAAAATAACGCCTTCTTTCATAACATAAAACCTACCCTTCGTTTCAGAAGTCAGAAGTCGGATGTCTGACATCAGATTTTCTCACTTCATAATTTATATTTTTTGTTTCAATATACTTCAATACCTCTTGGGGTGAATTCACCAGTATAGGGTAATCTAGTGCTGGCCTACATAAAACTACTACTGGTATCTTCAATTCAATCGCAGCTGCAATTTTCTCATTGAAACCCCCAATATCTCCACTCTCCTTGGTCAGAATTAACTGTGCGTCAAACTGTTCAAAAAGCACCTTATTTAATGACTTTGAGAAAGGTCCCTTGAGAGCAATAATGTTCTCAGGTCTTAATCCAAGGTCTTCACAAGCTATAATAGATTTACTAACAGGCAATACTCTTGCTGTTAGGTTCGCACCAGCTTGCTTAACTAATGAAACTATCTGGGATAGATTGTTACTACCAAGGGTGCTGAAAACGTTTTGCCCTTTATGCAGGTACTTCTCTATCTCTTCAAGGGTTGTCACTTTTTCAATTAGTGGATTATCAGGCAGTACACAACTTTGTCTTTCTAGCCTAATATACTTAATTTTAAGCTCAGCAGCTACTTCCATTGCCAATGCACTAATCTGTTTGGCAAAGGGATGGGTAGCATCTACTAGAAATAATGTATCCATTTCCTTAAGACATTTTATCAGTTCCTCTTTATTAAAAGATCCTTGTTTCAAGTGTTTTATACCGTTATTGGCTAACAACTCATAACCATAGCTGCTTACTACTGAAGCAGATACTTGGAAACTCTTATCTCTTAATAATTCAATTGTTTCCTTGGCTTCTGAAGTGCCTGCCAAAACAAAGATCATACCTGATAACCTCTAGGAGTAATCATTTTTCCATTTTCCACCTTGGTTTGAGTATTACCCACTATTATTGTTGTCAACATATCTATTTCTTCCTTAAGCATATCCCTTAAAGTTGTAATAACAACACTTTGCTCCCCACGTTTGGCACAGCGAACTATACCTACAGGTGTCTCAGGGTCCTTATGCCATAATAATATCTCTCTTGCTGTTTCAATATGTGTTTGTCTACCCTTACTTTTAGGATTGTATAGTACAACCGAAAAGTCTCCCAAGCCTGCAGCCTCTAGTCTATTCATAATCTTTACCCAGGGAGTTAACAAGTCACTTAAGCTAATGACAGCAAAATCATGCATTAAAGGTGCCCCTAAAGCCGCTGCAGCCGCAGTAGCTGCAGTTACGCCAGGTACTACCTCCACATGAACCCTATCTTTAGCTAATTCTAATACAATTCCAGCCATGCCATAAACCCCAGGATCTCCACTACTAATCACAGAAACTATTTTACCCTGTTCTGCCAGTTCTATAGCTACATTTGCCCTATCTATTTCTTTACGCATTCCAGAGCTGACAACATTTTTATCAACTATAATGTCTTGAACAAGGTCTAAATAGGTTTTATAGCCTACTACCACATCTGATATTCTTATGGCTTCTAAGGCTGCTGGTGCCATGAGATTTCGGTCTCCTGGTCCAAGCCCAACCACCAAGACTTTTCCACAGCCACACTTATTGTTACTGGTCCCACTTTTTGTTTCGGAACAATTGTGAGACCCTTCTTTGCCACTAGCTTTGCAGCAGGTTCGCATACTCCACCAACTCCTATCTGTTTTTTCACCCATTCCGAAGGATCAAAAGTTCCTTCTAAGGTATTAATTTCTTCTTTTGTTACAGTAATCAACGGAACTTGCATTTTCTTAGAAAGGAGCTGTAGTGCCTCCTCCTCACCCTTAAAATCTATGGTAGCCAAGGTTTTTATGCACCTCTCATCAATGGAATACTTATTAAGTGTTTCCCTTAATGCAGTAGTAACCTCTTCCAGAGTTACCCCCTTACGGCATCCTACCCCAACCACCAGATTGCGAGGTAATATCTGTAATACTTGCCTCTCGCCTCCTGCTTCCTGAACATATGGACTAATTAAGACTACGGGTTCAACATCATTGGACCATTCTCGCCAGACAAATCCTTGTTTTATAGTTGAAACTAAAGGAAATGGACTGGACATATATACTGTCTTGTTTTCCACCAGCAATCTGTTAAAAAGCTTAACATTTTCTCTAGGAAGAGCCACCCCAGTCAATTCTGCAGCAAGTACATCTACAGCAGGTTTTTCTCTCACGTCAGTAGCGGTAGTTATAACTGCTTGACCACTTAATTTGTCAGCTACTTCTTTTGCCAGAGTGTTAGCTCCCCCCACATGTCCTGACAATAGGCTTATGGCAAAGGCACCCTTTTCATCCACAACTACTACAGCAGGATCGCTATACTTGGAGTTAAGCAGGGGAGATAAGCTTCTAACAACTATTCCTGTTGCCATGATACAAATGATTCTTGAATAACTACTGAACACCCCAGAAAACATTTCCTGCCAGTTTTCAAAATACTTGATTTGCTTTTTGTAACCTTTGGTATTTAAACTTTCAAGCCTTTTTGGAATGTAAAGAATTGCATTTCTATCAAGGCTTTCACCTAATCTAGTGGCTAGCTCAGCACCTTGTTCAGTTAAGCATAGTATTGCAGTACTGTTATTTTCCTTCTCGGTATTCATGGGTAAATTCCCTATCATATAATTTGGATTTCCCTGTATCCTTTAAGAAGTTACCAACCAGAATAAGTGCAGTTTTTGTAATACCTGCATCTTTTGTAATCTGAGCTAAATTTGAAAGGGTGCCCTTTAAAACTCGCTCTTCTGGCCAAGATGCTTTTTCAACTACTGCTGCAGGTGTATCTGGTGAATACCCTTCTAACAGCTGCTCAACCACCTTTTCTATCATTCCTACTGAAAGAAAAATTGCCATTGAAGAACCATGAGCTGCTAAACTAGCTAGATTTTCTTTAGCTGGTACTGGAGTTCTTCCTTCTAGACGAGTAATAATTACTGTTTGAGTCCCATCAGGAATAGTATATTCCTTCTGCACACTTGCTGCTGCAGCTAAAAAAGAACTCACTCCTGGAATTGTTTTAAATGGAATTCCTTTCTTCTCTAGCAATTCCATCTGTTCTCCTATGGCGCCGAAAAGACTTGGATCACCTGTATGCAACCTAACTACTTTTTCTCCCTTATTATAGGCCTCAGCCATTGTTTCTACAATTTCCTCTAAATCTATATGGGCACTATTGACTAACCTTGCACCAGCTTTTGTATAATCTAGAATTTTTTCATTTACTAAAGATCCTGCCCATACTACAAGATCTGCTTCTTGAAGTAGTTTATAGCCCTTTAGAGTAATCAGCTCAGGATCTCCTGAACCTGCCCCTACAAAGAAAATCACTTTTCATCATCTCCTAGCTTTTTTTTAATTATCATTGT
>SWCA01002086.1_pt1 | contig 25060 bp, 20 predicted proteins | sample 4692961 | NCBI WGS metagenome assembly SWCA01 (sample SAMN10267275, study PRJNA491770) | bioreactor metagenome | isolation source: DHS bioreactor inoculated with | place: Japan: off Shimokita Peninsula
TGGCCGTAGGAAGAAAGGGGTATTTGTTTTGTGGCAATCATGAGTCGGCAGAGAATGCTGCCATCATGTATTCCCTGCTGGGACGCTGTAAGGCCAGTGAAGTGAATCCCCGGGAATGGTTGACCGATGTGTTTACCAAAATCTCATTGTACAACAGCAATTACGATTTAGATCTGGTCGACCTTTTGCCACACCGTTGGAAAAAATCCAACAAGTGCCAGAGTTTTTCAGAAAACTCCAACTAACTCCGAATAATTCCAAGAGTTTCCAACAGAACTTAGAAAATTCCAAATCTCAGGCTGGTATCCCCGGCCTATGAGAAAATTCAGTATACGTGGAAGGCCGAATGCTTACTGTGGTCGGGGATTTCCGTGCGAAATCGTGTCAGACCCGCAGAACAGTTAGCAAAAGGTTTGACATGTCAAACCGGAAAGGCCCCCGCCTGCCATATTTAATTTATTATGTAATTGTTTTTAGAAGTTTAATTCTAATGAGTTATGCAAAGAACTGCCTGACATATAATTCCAAATACTATAATCAATATCCCTTCTTGAAACATTCAACATATCAGCTGTAAATTCGACTATTTTTTTTGCGCTATGATAATTGTTGAAGTTTACTTCAGCTTGATGCAAAAAGTTGATAATATGTCGATCTACGGCAATTGTCTCTATATGCATTAGCTTGAAAAAGTAATCTACTGTTTTATTCCCAATGCCTTGAACAGAGAGAAAACTCTTTAAATTTGATTCTTTATTTAGATGAATCAATAATTCGTTCGTAGTTTGAATAGAATTTTCAATTAAATATTCTATAATTGATTCAAATCGTTTTAGTTTTATTTGATTTTTCCAATTTAGAAAGCGTTCTAAACCGATATCGTCAATTGTATTAATCAAACTAGTTAAGTCATAGGCATCATTATAATCTTTATAAACGCGTAAAACTCTCGGTAATACAACTGTTTTATAATTTAAGCCAGCTTGTAATACAATGTCTGTCAATACTGCTCCTAAATGATTATTGTAAAAACAAGAATTACTTCTGATAATATTGAAGTCTTGTTTTTTTTCAATGAATTGAATTAATTTATTTATTTCAATATTTTGACTCATTCACTTAATTTTTTTAATGCTTCCAGTCTATCAACACAGTTTGGGCAAGCTCCACAGGGAATGTCAGGAGAAGCTTGACAAGAAAAGGTTATACCTATTGGAGCTCCTAATTCTATCCCTAATTTGGCAACTTCAAATTTAGAAAAATATCTAAAAGGCATTTCGATTTTGACCGAGCCATATTCACTCAAAAGATTTTCAAGATTGTTAAAAAATTTATTCGAGCAATCAATTTCCTTTGCGTGATTACTATTAATAAATCCAGAATATACATAATTAAAACCTAATGTTCGTGCAAAGGACGCAGCAATAGTTAGAATTAAAACATTCCTGTATGGGATATATAGGTCTTCAGCAATTATTTTTTCTTCCCAAAGATTAGCCGCTTTTATAAATTTTGAGTTCGAATATTTATATATTTCTGAAACATCTAAGATCTCAATTTTACTTACATAATCATCAGGTAGTACTTTATTTAATCGTTCCAATTCTGTTTTAAAGCAGTGTTGCCCATAATTTATTATTAGCGGTATAAAATCAATATTCTTTTTTATAAATAGATAGCATAAAGTGGTAGAATCCAAGCCCCCAGAAGCTAGAATAATGCCTTTTTTTAAATCCTGCATATTTTAGAACTTTTAATGAAAGTTTCACAAATTATCTCATCCATATTATTAGTAACTATACTACAAGAATGAGTTAGCATACAATTTTTTGCAATATCGTAAGGATCATAAAGTAAAACGGGTATTTGTTTTTTGGAAGCAATCCCAACTTCAACTAATGTTCCTGGGTCATTGTATAATAATACACAAATAACAATGCAGCATTCATCAAGAAGCTTTATGTCTTTATCATAAAACGATTGTTTTTGTTGCAAAGTATCATCTTCCTTCATCTGACCATTTTCTTTTATCGGTCTTCTTGGCGAGAAGTTGTGATATAATAGACTTTTTTCGAGAGTGTCTATCAAGCTGGTATCCACAAAATCAAAATCAGGTGCCGCAATGTAAATATTGATATCCTTTCGTTGTTCCCAATTTAATATTGTTCCTTCCAAATTAACCAACTCATTAATTGGGACATTCAAAAGTTGTTCAACAGAAGTTTTGAAATCCTTTGGAAATGTCGTGCTTGCATATTCCATTGCAATGAAAGAAGCAAGGGCTAAATTCTCTTCAATTTTGTTGGAGATTTCGGATTCAAAAATTGCATTGAAGACATCTCCAACACCTACTGAATGTTGGATAGGTTTTGTTTGGGAAGATATTTGGTGAACCTTATTGTTACGAAAATTATAAACTCTCGTTCCTCCTCGATTTTCTTTAAAAACCAATGTATCACAGAATTTCTCAAATAACTGTGCAAAACGTTCAAAGTTGAATTCAATATTTTTAATATATGCTTGGAAGATTTTGCTTGATGTTGAGATATAAATATTCTTGAATCTAAAATTTAACGCAGTAAAATCTTCAATGCTTAAATTTGCCAATTCAAGACTTACAGGAGTTGTCCCTGTTTTTTTCAATATTCTTGAAATATCATATTGTCCCGAAGTAATTAAAATGCTATCACATTCGGGAAAATCGAAATCCACATATTCATAGTCATTATTTTCTCTTAGAATTAACTCATACCCTTGATCCCCAAATTCCCTAGCTTCCTCAATCAAAATTAAATTCGGAGCATTTAATGTTTCTGCAATTTTGATAACTTTTGGACTATCATAGTGGTCGAAGAAATCACGTATTCGTGTATCAAGGTATTTTGGTGAAACATATCCGAGACTGTAAGGTGATGAAACCGCCCATAGAGCTCTTGCAGAATGAGATATTCCTCCAAGCCTCATTTTCAAATCTTCTTTCGTATTTTTTAAAGTTACATCAACTAAAATATCTCCAACTAAACAAATGTTATGCATCTGGTGAAACATTTATAATAATTGAATTAATAGGATTTGAAGATGTATTTGAGACTATTCCAGAATAGGTATAGTCATTCATGCATTTTCGTAAATAGTTGTATTTAGTTGGGAGATTTCCTAGTTCTTGATGATCAATTATAGCAACAATTCTATGTCCATTAGATTCGATGGTTATTTCTGAATTTACATCTGGTAGATGTCCGTTTGAATTAAAATATTCAGAAGTATCAACATCTTCTAATTCTGTCCTAAATGCTTTTTCGCATATGTTTTCATTGGATTCTCCACCTTGTTTAGGATTATTTCCAGAAAAACCTTGATAATCAGTAAAATTACCTGAACCTGTACTTCCCATAATTTAGTTATTTTTAGTTTGTAGTTGATTTATTTAAATGCGACACAACAAATAGCTGTATGAATTTGTCATGTCCGTTATAATTTATAAAGCATGAAAGTTGGTCTAGTCTCGCGCATCAACAAAGGTTTTTCCTTCTTTTTTATGGGAATCCGAGTTGTTATTACGTGTGTGTAAATCCCGCCTATTTTCTCCATTGTTCATTTTTGTTTGCTCGTCAATTTACAAAATTTTACAAAAATGATAGTGCCGGTCAACCTAATTTTTCTTCATTCTAAATAAGTTGTCGTTTGGGGATCTTCCTTAAATTTTGCTTATGGCCGTAAATGCGAAAGCGATTCGCGAAGCAGCAATAATCGTGCAACAAAAGGTTGAAAGTTATAATGTAAAAATTAAAATCAACAAAGCCGTTCTTCGATAGCATTTGCTCAATTTTGGATCAGCCGCACGTTTCAACAAAAAGAAAGGGGATAACCACTGTTACCCCCTAAAGATTTAAATGTTGTCACTGTACAGATAACCACATTCAAAGATACATCTTAATTCTGTCCCCAAAAAGACCAATTTTCTCCCTAGCTGACTAACAAGGTTTCAAACACCTTACAATCAGCATTTTTAGTGGAGCTGCCGGGAATCGAACCCGGGTCCAAACGAGGAAGCAATATGCTTTCTACATGTGTAGCCTCGACTTGATTTTCGAGTAATAGCTGGATCAAGGCCACCGACTATTACCTTAGCTTTTTAAGTTTCGCTGAATGTGCAAAGCGAACATTCAACTAGCCTCGATTTTTTGCACCGTCGAATCGGATAGCCTCAAGGCAATAGCATCCGGACGATGTCTTGTCCCAGCACCTGGTGCCGGGATTAAGCATAACCTACTTGATTCGGTTACGCTGCAAGAGCGTAATTGTTTTCGCCAATTAAAAGTTTGATCATTAAGATTTCCGAGCCAACAACCAAAGCTCGACATGCTTACATACCTCTTCTACCCGCTGTCAAAACCAGTCAGCCCCAGTATAAAGGACTACAAAAGTACAAAAATTGAGCGAAGTGGAAATGATTTGCTTCGATTTTAAAATCGATTAACATTTTTGCCTCCAACAAGGTCATGACATCAATGTGTTGGTGACGGATGGATTTAGATCGGAAATCAAATTAGGGATAAAAGCGAGATTGTTTGTAGAATATGCTCTACATTCAGTTGTTAGCCCTCCTGATTATGGAATACCCGCATGCGTATACCAATCACATTCACAGCTCACTATGAACGATCCGTTTTCTTTGGTATGATATTTTCCTTTTAAGGGGTTATTGATAATCCTTAAAATTCAAAGACATGAAAAGCAGTGTAAATACCTTATCAAAAATTGAAGAATATCTTGGAAAAGAAGCATCTTCTTTATTGAGCTATAAACCAACAGGAATTACAAAAGAAGATTTAGCGATTCCCGGCCCTGGTGCTGTTGATTCCATATTTGGCACTTCTGACCGGAATGTTCAGGTATTAAAAAGCCTGGCGCAATTATATGGCCATGGACGATTGGGGGGAACTGGTTATGTCTCCATCCTGCCGGTTGATCAGGGCATCGAGCATACGGCTGGTGCTTCGTTTGCTCCCAATCTACAGTATTTCGATCCTGAGAATATTATTAAACTGGCTATGGAGGGAGGATGTAATGCTGTCGCAACAACGTTTGGCGCTTTGGCTTTGCATGCGAGAAAATATGCGCACAAAATCCCGTTCATCGCAAAAATCAACCACAATGAATTGATGACTTATCCAAATAAGTATGACCAGATCATGTTTGGAAGTGTTGATGAGGCTTGGAATCTGGGGGCAACCGCTGTTGGGGCTACCATTTATTTTGGTTCCGAAGAGTCCAATCGTCAAATCATCGAAGTTGCCTCGGCTTTTGAGCGGGCACACGAACTGGGAATGGCCACCATCCTGTGGTGCTACACCCGAAATAATGAGTTCAAAACAAAGGATGTTGATTACCACACTGCGGCAGACTTGACCGGCCAGGCCAACCATCTCGGTGTTACCATCAAGGCAGATCTGATCAAGCAGAAACAACCGGATACCAATGGCGGATTTAAAGAACTAAAATTCGGGAAAACCCATCCTGATATGTATGACAAGCTGGCATCAGAACATCCAATTGACCTGTGTCGCTACCAGGTAGCCAATTGCTACATGGGGAAAATTGGGCTGATTAACTCAGGAGGGGCATCTTCCGGCAAAAGCGACTTTGCTGATGCAGTCCGAACCGCTGTAATCAACAAACGGGCAGGAGGGACTGGACTAATCTCCGGACGAAAAGCTTTTCAACGCTCTATGCATGATGGTGTTAAGTTATTAAATTTGATACAGGATGTGTATCTGAACGATGAAATTACCGTGGCATAAATGGCAGAAATTGAACAACACTGAGGCTTCTGCTCGAAATTGCCTTTGGCGGGAGTCTGTGACTCCTCTCATTTTTTACTATCTTACCGCAAACAAAAGAAATCGGTTCATAAAATGAAAGTGGGAATTCTTCGCGAAACCAGAAGATGGCAAGACAGGCGGGTGGCCATTACTCCGGAGACAGCAGCATTAATGCTGCAAAATCATCCTGAAATCGAACTTTTCGTACAGTCAAGTGATCTGAGGGTTCATCAGGATCATGAATATCAACAATTGGGTATTTCGGTGGTCGATGATGTTTCACACTGCGATTTGCTGATTGGTGTAAAGGAAGTGGCCAATGAAGCATTGATGGAAGGGAAAACCTATGTCATGTTTAGTCATGTGGCTAAAGAGCAAGCTTATAACCGGGATTTTTTTAAATTGATGGCTCAAAAGAAAATCACATTGCTTGACTACGAATACTTTGTGGATCAACATCGTACCCGGCTGGTGGCTTTTGGTTTTTGGGCCGGAGTTGTTGGAGCCTATTATGCGTTTGTTGGAATTGGTAAACGTTTTTGCCGGATCGAACTGCCTGGCCCCGAAAACTGTAAAGATCTGAATGAATTACACAGGCAGTTAAGCCGATTAAGAATTCCAGCCTTGAAAATTGTGGTCACCGGAGGCGGGCGTGTTGCTTCGGGAGCGCTTGAAATAATTAACCATCAAGGGATTCCTGAAGTCTTGCCAAAGGAATTCTTGGAACACGAATATGACCATCCGGTTTTTACCCGTTTAGATCCGGAAGACTATGTGAAGAGAAAGGTTGGAATGTTTAATGAGCAGCATTTCTACGATCATCCGGCAGACTATGAATCGGCGTTTCTACCTTACACGAAAGTGGCTGATGTATTTATCGCCTCTCATTTCTGGAACCAAGTTTCGCCTCATTTTTTTACAGCTGATGATTTGAAATCAAATGATTTCGGCATTTCACTGGTATCAGATATTAGCTGCGATGTACCCGGACCAATCCCAACCACCTTGCGAACTTCAGAAATTGGGTCACCATTTTACGATGTTGATGCAACAAACTTAACTGAACGGGCACCGTTTAGTTCTCCTGCTCATGTTACGGTTGCGGCTGTCGATAACCTGCCGGCTGCCTTGCCCATGGATGCTTCCAAAACGTTTGCCCGAGATTTGTATCACGAAGTGTTTCCATCCTTGTTCGGTAAAGACAGCGAAGGAATTATCGAGCGGGCGACCATTCTGAAAAAAGGGAAACTGACTCCCGGGTTCAGTTATCTGAACGATTTTCTGGAGGAATAATCAGAGGGACACAATTACCGCCCCCGCAACCAAGCCAGCTACCAGGTAGTATACCCGCGACTGACGGATCCGGTTCTTTTCATCAATCAGCTTGATGTTTTCAATGCGTTGATTTTCCAGTAGCTGATCATTCTGAAGCAATTGGCTATGCCAGTAATCGGCTTCCAGCTTTTTAATCGTCATGGCGCTATCAGCCAGTGCCGATCGCTCTTCAAACAGGCTGATCTTCTTCTTGTATAATTCCAGCTTTTGCTCGTTTATATCGTTGTTCACTGCACTTGACAAGAGCGATTTCACCTGCTGCATCGGAATGATGTAAAGCGTGTCGGTTGACTGGTTGGTGAAACTCGCTCCCGGCACCAGTTTGCTGCTTTGCGCCGAGGTGCCAACAGCCAATAAAATAAAAAGACTGAATACGAGATGTTTTTTAATCATGGCTTGTTCCTTTCATTGAGTAGTTTAAGCAGCTGGTCGCTGTTGGCACTTTCTATTTCCTTAATCTTTTGCTTTTGGTGTTCATCCAGGTTACTTATTTTTTCAGAAATCAGGGCCGATTTATAATCAATGTATTGCATTTGTGCCTGAAGCATCCGGAACCTGGAGTCATATTCTTCTTTCGCCGTTTGCCATTCAGACCGTTTTAGGTTATGATCGGCTTTGATTTGCTCAATTTTATCTTCGCTGTTTTTACTGCCAAAGATCTTCGATTTAGCGCCTGCCCACAACACGGCTAAACCGCCAATGAGCGTTCCCGGCCCTTCAATCTTGAAGCTCACGAGAATAAGCGAAGCAACAACCGCCAACACGATTAGGCCAATAATGATTGATTTTATAGTCTTTCCCATAGCTTACCGTTAATTAGGTTCGTCGCCAACTATTTCTTTTCCATCAGACCGATACGTTGATGTTGAACCACCTTCAGTTCCGCCGGTCATTGTACTTGCCGTTATTTTAGCAATTTCCTCCTTCGTTTCATTGTCTTGCTTGATGATTTTGGCATCACTACGATCTTTGTTATCCATCACCCGGAAAATTTCTTTCATGCCGAAAATCAGACCCCAAATGGTCGTATTGAAAGTCACCCATTGCGCACCGTTTATTCCCAGCTCATACGCTTGATCGGCAATGGGCACCATTTCGTGGCACAGCAGCAGGTAGGTTGACACCCAGGTGCAGGCGATCAATCCCCAAACTTTCACGGATATAAGGGTAAACATGAGCTTGGAAAACCATTTCAACCAAAATTCTTTTTGAATGATGGTATAGAATTCGTCTTGATTGATATTACTTTTTGTGTTCATGATTTTGCTGTTAGGTTCAATAATTTTGACCAGGTTTGAGGACCAACAATTCCATCAACCAGCAAGTGCTGATCAGCTTGAAAACGCCGGATGGCTGACTGTGTTTTTATTCCCAGAATGCCATCAACTTTTCCGGCATTGTAGCCCAGCTCATTGAGTCGAGATTGAATTTCAGTAATTGATTTTTCAACTTTTTGCTCGCTGATTCCGACGTTCAGATGTCCCCGCTTTTTTTCAACCCATTCCTGCATGACATATCCTGGGCACGCCGGCTTGCCAAAGTGATAATGTCCAAAAAGACTGGTGTTTGGCAGATTCAGGCTTTCAAGTAGAAAATCAACCAGCTGCTCGGTCGACTGAATTTGCTCCGGGGTTGGTTCACTCGTGCCCATGTCGTATCCCGGGCCCGAAAAATTACCGACAAGCATAATTCCAACTCCGCTTGTATTTTGTCCTTTGCATTGCCAAACAATGTCAGATAATTCGTTGACTTGAACGATTTCGCCATTCTTCCGAATGGCATAATGGTAGCACATGTGTGGGCAGCCACTAGGTGTGATGTGGTTTTGTGGTCCAACGGAGGTGTGATAGCTGTTAACTTGTTCGATAGTACTTTCACCCAATTCCTGATGGATAATAATTTTATCAATTTGGGAGAGTTCCCGCCTCTGCCAAACACGCTCGGCGTGCCAGGGAAGCTCTTTGATCAGGTTCTTGATATGCATACGTTAGGAGATTAGTGTAATGTCGATACAAGTTACAGAAAAACAATAAAAGAGTCAATCGTCTGATATCTATTTTTTTTTATGAAATTGCGAAAACAAGAATATTTTGAAAAAAGTGTTCGATCGTTTCCATCGAAAATTGTACATTTGCTCCACTCAAAAAAAGAGCGGGATGTAGCGCAGTCTGGTAGCGTACCACGTTCGGGACGTGGGGGTCGAAGGTTCAAATCCTTTCATCCCGACTATTTAAGAATAAATCGACATCAAAAGAGCCCGTAAAAACTGGTGTTTACGGGCTCTTTTGATTTTCTAACATCTCAAGTTAGACCATATAGAGGATGAAGTTTTTTGAGTATTTACCCCAAAACAAAAGCGCTTAAACCATTGATTTTAAGCGCTTTTATTTTTATTTGAATTTGTAAGTGTGCCCAGAACGAGGGGCACGTGTTTTTGATTTAATTCGCATAAAATCAATATCTTACAGGGCTTCGACCTTCGTGGTCTCAATAAGTCACCTCCAACGAAATTGAAGAACATTCCTGAACTTAAAAATACAAAAAGATCGATTTGAAACCAAATCAGTTGTTATTTAATTTATATTGAGCATAATGCAATAATCAAAACGCTTAAGTCGGAAGGGGGCATTGGCCAGGGAGAATACATGAATCCAGCGCAATTTCGATTTGACTTGATTCAAGAAACACCAGTTGTGATAATATTCTAGCAGGGACTTATACCATTACCGCAGTAGCGATGGATAATGCAAGCAATCGAAGTACATCTCAACCTTTGACAATCACGATAAAATCCGGATCGGACAAATTTTATCTGGAAGATTTTGATGACGGTAAAGCACAGGATTGGATTAGCAATTCAGGGGATTGGATTGTTAAGGACAATTCTTATCGCCATCAGAATGGTGACGGTGAGTATATTTCCGTTTACGATGCATCAACCTTCACAAATTACATATTTTCTGCAGAAGCAAAACCTGATTGGATTAATAACTTTGGTTTGGTATTTAATTTTCAGGATAACCAGAATTATTACCTCTTATCCATAGAAGTATCCTCCCAAAAAGCCTGTTTAAATCTTGTGAAAGATGGACAAATATCCAAGATTGATTCAAGTGTTTATGAAGGCGGTGCCGGTACCAATTATTCCATTGAAATTAACTGCAAAAGTGGGAAGACCAGCGTTAAGCTCGATAATGAAATAATCTTCAACCAAATTTCGACTCCTGAATTTATTTTTGGTAAAATTGGGGTTTACACATGGTGGAATCCTGTCAGTTTTGACAATATTAAAGTTGTAGAGAGTGATGAAGAAACGGGAATTTTTCGAATGAGGGATGTTAGTGAGCTTAATGTATATCCAAATCCGTTAAGTGGTAAAAACATGACAGTTAAATTAAACGAGTATGTCCGATCATTCCAGTTGTGGATCTATAACATGGATGGAAAACTCATTTATGAGGAATTGAAGCATAACAACAGTCAGTTTAATTATTCCGGTTTAAAAACCAACTCTCTGGGGATGTAACTATTAAAAGCAATCGGCGATGGAACACTATATCAGGCCAAAATTGCAGTTCTGTAATTGAACGAGTCTTGTCTGCGGCAAGTTCGTCTAGTATTGAGTCCGAATTAATGTTGATAACTTGGGAGCTTATCCACACAATATCGAATTTTCTTCAAAAAGTCATGCGTTGACCTTGGTTCAATTCTGATTTTGTTTTGCGCTTAATTTATTTAATTAACTTGCTGGCCAAAACCATTGTTAATGGACACTGACGGAAATAAATTGTTGTACGCAACTGATGGACGTTTGAACATCAGTGCGTTGTTTCTTGAGTTTAGTCAGCCACTATTCTATTATGCATTGAAGTTTGTAGATGAGGAAGTTGCTAAAGACGTTGTTCAGGATGTATTCTTCAAGTTGTGGGAAGACCAAAGCTTAAATGTATCCAGCTCGCTAAATGGCCTCTTGTTTACTATGGTTCGAAATAAATGTTTGCAGCACCTGGAGAAACAAAAAGTTCGAAGTCGCTACCAGGAGGAGGCTGTATCGCAAATGCGTGAGGATGAAATTCTTTTTTATTCGAGCGGATCTTCGAGCTTAATTGAAAGAGAATTGCAAACACAACTGGAACAGGCCATCGAAGGACTACCTGAAAAATGTCGTGAGGTCTTCGTTATGAGCCGTTTTCAAGATAAGATGAACAAAGAAATTGCCGCTGAGCTTGGGATTAGCGTTAAGATGGTGGAGAAGCACATTTCTAAAGCTTTAAAGATAATTCGTGTGCAATTGAAAGACTATTTACCCTTGCTGGCTCTCTTACTTTCCTGCTTTTTTTCATCAGTAAAATAACTTTTTTGCATTTCCCGGGTAGGGTTGAGGTCGATTTACCGATCATTTAGGTAAACATACCTGTTTGAAATGGGAAACATTGAAGAGATAAAATTAAAATATATCCGAAAGGAATCGAGTCAGGAAGAAGATCAAGTTCTTTTCGAATGGCTAAAAGACCATCCTGAAGAGCGAAAAGAGTTTTATCAGGAGAAAGATATCTGGGATTCTTATGATTTGGTGAAAGATTCGAAGAATTATTCTCCTCAAATGGAGAGTAGAAAATTGCATAAGCGAATTCGGAAAGCCAAGCAGACAAAATTAGTTGTTCTGCCCTACATAAAAGTTGCCGCTGTATTTGTATTCGCTTTCGTATCTAGTTGGCTCATTCAGTCTCAATATCTAAATCAGGAACAGATGGCTCATGAACTAGAGATGCGGGAAGTGTTTGTTCCCAAGGGACAGATCAATCAAATATTTCTGGCCGATGGATCACGTATTTGGTTAAACTCTGAATCATCAATTGAAATCCCATCAATTTTTACGGACGATGAGCGCGTGGTTAAGCTAAGAGGGGAGGCCTTCTTTGAAGTTGCCAAAGATGCTAAACATCCTTTTAAAGTTAAGGTTGAAGGTCAGACGATTGAGGTTTTGGGTACTTCTTTCAATGTCCGAGCCTATCCCAATTCTTCGGTTATTCAAACGACATTGAACACCGGTAAGATTACCCTTCAAACCAAGAAAGGGAAGCTAGCCATTTCGCCGGGTGAACAAACAGAGTTGGACAAAGCTACAGGCGATCTCACCCTTAAAAAAGTCAATCCATCAAACTTCGATTCGTGGAAAGAAGGCCGTTACGAATTTGTAGATGAGGACTTAATTGAAGTTTTTAAAGTCGTTGAGCGGTGGTATGACGTTGAGTTGGTTTACAGTAAAGAAGATTTTGAGTTGATGAATTTTTCAGGTGTTATCAAACGAAATAATTCAATTCAGCACTTCCTGACCTTGCTAGGGTATTCCATTCCAATCAGTTATGAAATTAATATGGAGAAAGTTAAAATCAGTAAAGTAAAAGAAGGGAAACAAACTAAGAACTAATAGAAAAAGTTAGAACGGAGAATGTACCACCATTCCCCGTTCTTAATCTAAGTCATTTCATTAATAACTTAAACTTTAAGCACTTCAAATTTATGAAAAAAATGTTAATCGGACCTATTCCTTATAAAAGGAATAAGATCCAAAAAACCTGGCTAATTATGCGCCTGACGATTTTTCTTACATTGATTCTTGTTTTCCGTGTGTCTGCCTCGGTTTACTCACAGCAAACCAGGCTTAGTCTGAAATTGGACGATGTGTCGCTTGAGCAAGCCTTCGCCATCATTCATGAACAAACGGATTATGATTTCTTCTACAAAACGGACCAGATTCCTGTTGACCGGCGGGTCTCGGCAGAATACAAAAACTTACAGGTTGAAGTCATACTTGAGAAAATTTTACAAGGGACTAACCTTTCGTTTTATGTGCTTGATAAGGACATTGTTATCAGTCCAAAGCGCGAGGCTGGAGGTGTATTGAGCCAGCAGACGGTAACACTGACCGGAAAGGTGACTGACTCCTCGGGTGAGCCGCTCCCCGGAGTAACTGTTGTAATAAAAGGAACAACAATCGGTACAATCACTGATTTCGATGGAAATTATAATTTATCAAACGTGACCGCAGACGCAACGATTGTCTTTTCGTTTGTTGGGATGCGGACGGTTGAAGAAGAAGTGGACGGACAAACCGTGATCAATATTTCTTTGGAGGAGGAATCCATTGGCATAGAGGAAGTTGTTGCGATTGGTTATGGCTCTGTTAAAAAGAGTGACTTAACAGGAGCTGTCGGGTCTGTTCAGGGGGAAGCAATAGCAAGCCGCCAGTCCACCCAAATTTCTCAGGCGCTTCAGGGTGCTATGTCTGGGGTGATGGTAACTCGAAATAATAATGCACCTGGTTCTACAGCAACCATTCGTATCCGTGGAATAACTTCTATTGGCGAGAGTAATCCGCTGGTGATCGTCGACGGCGTTCCTGTAGGGGGCATTAACGACGTTAATCCCAATGATGTAGAGAGTATTTCCGTGTTGAAGGATGCGGCTTCAGCATCTATTTATGGATCGCGTGCTGCTGCTGGTGTCATATTGGTTACAACCAAAAGAGCAAAATCCGGCGAACTAAATTTCGACTACAATGTCACTTATGGGTTTGAAAAGCCGACTGCCATGCCGGACTATGTTGATGTGACCAGGTATATGCAGATGACTAACGAACTTAGGTGGAATGATAATGGGAATAATGACAATGAATACCCAACTTACACGAAGGATGTCGTTGATAACTATCATGCATTGAATGCCGAAAACCCTGATCTTTATCCGATAACTGACTGGGTTGATTTAATACTGAAAGATAGCGCTCCCAGGCAGAGTCATGTGCTGAGCATAACTGCTGGAACGAAAGCAATACGCACGAAAGCCTCCATTGCGTATGATAAAACAGACGCACTTTATGATGGCCGTTCTTACGAACGCATCACTGCTCGCTTTAACAATGACATTACTGTTAACAAATATCTTTCAGCGACTGCCGATGCTTTCTTTAAAAGATCGATAACCAACCTGGCCAGCATCGATCCGATGTACTATATGCTTATTTCAGCTCCAGTTTATGCTGCTGAATGGTCGGATGGTCGCGTTGCTGAGGGGAAAACAGGCGCCAATATTTACGGACAGCTAAAAAATGGGGGATACGAAAACAGATGGTATAATCAAGTTGGAGGAAAACTTTCAATTGACCTGACTCCTTTTAGCGGTTTTAAGTTATCGGCAATTGTAGCGCCCACATTGAACTTTGACAAGGCAAAAAATTTCAGAAAAAAAGTCCCCTATTACGCTTGGGATGACCCAACCGTGTTTGGCGGTTATTTGCAATGGGGTTCTGAAACCAGCTTGCAGGAAACCAGGGATGATAGTTACAGTGTTACATCTCAGTTGATCGGAAGCTATATCAAGGCATATGGAGAGCACAGTTTAAACCTAATGGCTGGTTACGAGAATTTTTATGCTTTTGACGAAAATTTAGGAGCTTCTCGTGGGCAATATGTGCTTGATTCATACCCTTATTTGAATTTAGGACCACTTGAATTCCGGGATAACAGTGGTAGTGCTTCTGAAAATGCGTATCGATCGTATTTTGGGCGATTCATGTATAATTACGGTAATCGATATTTTTTACAGGCTAATATTCGATATGACGGTTCCTCAAGATTTCATAAGGATTACAGGTGGGGATCTTTTCCTTCATTTTCTGCAGGTTGGGTGGTATCGGAGGAATCTTTCATGAACAACCTCGGAGTATTATCCTATTTAAAACTAAGAGGATCATGGGGTAGTTTGGGAAATGAAAGAATTGGTAACTATCCCTATCAAGCTACAATTGCATTTGCTGATGCCTTATTTTATCAAGGTTCGAATGTCACTTCTGCGCAGACGGCAGCTCAAACACGGTATGCAATTTCAGACATTTCTTGGGAAACCACAGAGTCTATCGATATTGGAGTTGATGCCGGATTTTTTGAGAATAAATTACGGATAACTGGAGACTATTATAAAAAGACGACCAAGGATATGTTGCTAGCCTTGGAAATTCCCGATTATATTGGTTTTGACAATCCCGATCAAAATACTGGAAAAATGAATACGGAAGGATGGGAGCTTGAGGTGGGATGGAATGACAGACTTGGAGACTTGGGGTATTCCGTGTCGGCGAACTTAAGTGATTTTAAATCAGTTATGGGTGATTTGGGGGGGACCGAATTCTTGGGTAGCCAAATCAAAAAGGAAGGTAGTGAATTTAATGAATGGTATGGCTACGTTTCAGATGGTCTTTTCCAGACACAAGAAGAAGTTGATGCATCTCCCAAATTGAACTCTTCCGTGAAGCCAGGTGATATTAAGTATGTAGATATTAGTGGCCCTGAGGGTGTCCCAGACGGCATTATCTCTCCTGAATATGATCGAACTTTATTAGGCGGATCATTACCACGTTATATGTTTGGAGCCAATATCATGTTGGACTATAAGAATTTTGATTTCTCAATGGTTTTCCAAGGAATAGGAAAGCAGAATTCAAGACTTTCAGGGTTGATGGTTACACCATTAATGGAGAACTGGGGACATATTCCTGCGATCCTGGATGGTGATTACTGGAGTAAATATAACAGCGATGAGCAGAATCAAAATGTCAACTATCCACGTTTATCAAGGACGAGTGAGGGAAATAACTTCACCATGTCTGATTACTGGTTAATTGACGGTGGTTATGTGAGGTTGAAGAATATTACGCTAGGGTACAGCATTCCGGGTCGGCTTTTGCAAAAAGTGGACATTCAGAGCATTCGAGTTTACGCCAGTGTGTCAGACTTTTTAACCATCGATAATTACCCACGGGGCTGGGATCCTGAAGTTTCGTCAAGTGGTTACCCAATTACTGCGTCATATATCTTTGGACTAGCTGTAAAATTCTAAAATCTTGAATATCATGAAAATTAAATCTATATTTATTATAACCATCGGTGTGCTTTTCATCACTGCCTGCACTGATCTGAACTTGAATCCCTTGTCTGAGGGTTCCAGTGAGAGCTGGTATTCGTCGGAAACTGAAATAGACATGGCTCTTAATGACATCTATCGGGAAGTATTCTGGCCAGTTGACTATACGGAATGGACAGATGACTGGACTTATCGGGAAGGAACAACTCCAATAACTTCGGCGACCATCAATGGAGAGTGGGGGACGGTACTTGACTGGTGGCGGAACTCCTACAAATGTATTTCGCGTGCCAATACCGTTTTGGCAAATCTGGATAAAGTGTCAGATATTCTGCCTCAGGCGAAACTTGATGCTTTTGAAGGAGATGCCCGGTTTGTTAGAGCTGCCCAATATTCAAAATTGATCTCGCATTGGGGGGACGTTATCTATTTCACCAATGTGTTGGGTTTGGAGGAGTCCTTTACATTATCTAAAACTGACAAAGCCACAATTTTACAGGAAATTTACAGCGATTTTGATGCGGCAGCTGAGAAGTTGCCTGTAAGTTATGGTAGTAGTGCCAATAAGCGTGCGACCAAAGGTGCAGCGCTAGGCATGAAAGCAAGGATTGCGTTATATATGGAAGATTGGAGTGTCGCTCGTGATGCGGCTCAAGCTTGCATGGAGCTGGGAACCTATGAGCTGTATGCCGACTTTGGAGAATTGTTTCTATCAAAAACAAAGAACACAAAAGAGTCTATTTTCTCTATTCCCCGATCTGTGGAATTGGATCAATTTTTTGGCGACACGAAAAATTACATTACCCGTAATTCTGGAGGATGGGCCGCTAAGGATCCTTCATGGGATCTACTATGTTCATTTCTGTGTACCGATGGTCTCCCCATCGATGAGTCTCCTTTGTTTGATCCTCATGAACCTTTTAAAAACAGAGATCCTCGTTGTTCTGAAACCATCGTAGAGTTTCAGACTCCTCATTTAGGGTACATCTACCAACCCCATCCCGATTCGTTAAATGTGCTGAACCTAAAAACGGGGAGCTACCAGAAAAACAATGATACAAGAAGTAACGCGCTTTATGCGTCATTTAATGGACTGGTTTGGAAAAAGGGTATTGATGAAGATTGGTCAGATGATTTTAAAGCAGAGAATGAAATTATGATCTTGCGTTTTGCAGATGTCCTTTTAATGTATGCGGAAGCGAAGGTAGAACTTAACGAAATCGATGACTCTGTCTTGGATGCAATCAATCAAGTACGTGCTCGGGCTTACCAGGCTGATTATACAAACCCGTCAGCATATCCTGCGGTAACAACAACAGATCAGACTGAGTTGCGAAAAATTTTGCGAGCTGAGCGCCGTATGGAGTTTGCTTTTGAAGGAACACGCTATATGGACATCATTCGTTGGAGAATTGCAGAGAATGTGCTCAATAAAGACACTTATGGGATGCTTGATGTTGACGACTTACGCGAGAAAGTAGTAAATCCGGGACTGTGGTTTTTCCCTTCAACGCCAGACATCGACGAAGATGGGGCGGCCGATTTTACGCCCATGTATAACGCAGGTCTGATAAAACGATTAGCGCAGCGTGATTTTGATGCTACCAAGCAATACCTTTGGCCAATTCCAACGAAAGAAATCTTGATTAACAGCAACTTGGAGCAGAATCCGGGGTACTAACCTAACTTGATATTAGTTGGACAACTTTTAAGTTGTCCAACTAATTAGCTGAGATTTGCTCAAACGCTTAATGTAAACTAATTATAAAATGAATCGAATATTCTTATGTAGTCTCCTGCTCTCGGTTACCATATTCAGTGCCTGTTCGTCAGCAAAGAAAACGGAGCCTAAATCTTACAGTGGAGTCTATCCGCATCTGGCGTATTACAACAATGAAGGCGAGTGTGGAACCGGAGCGGTTGCGCCATGGGCTGATCGCCTCTGGGTCATTACTTATGGCCCTCATCTGCCCAAAGGATCATCTGACAAGCTTTATGAGATCACGCCTGATTTGAAACAAATAGTACGTGAGGAAAGTATTGGTGGAACACCTGCCAACCGAATGATTCACAAAGAAAGCAATCAACTTTTTATTGGTCCTTATGCTATCGATGAGAACCGGAATGTCCGAGTCATACCATATTCGGTCATGCCGGGACGCCACACCGGAAATGCCCGGCACCTTTCAAGTCCTGCCGAAAAGATATATTATGGCACCATGGAAGAGGGATTTTATGAGGTGCATGTGGATGATTTGGATGTCGATACACTTTTTCTGGATGGAAATATGCTACAGAAAGAAGGAGACATGGCTCAAACTGCTGAGTTATTGCCCGGAGCTCACGGCAAAGGGTTGTATTCAGGACAGGGGGTGCTGGTGTATTCTAATAATGGAGAAGCCAATCAGGCAGCACTGAAGAAGTTTGATATTCAGGCGGGTATTCTCGCTGAATGGGATGGCAAGGAATGGACAACAGTTCGCCGCAACCAGTTTGTGGAAGTGACAGGGCCGGGTGGAATTTATGGTAATACCAATCCTGAGACTGATCCGATCTGGGCAACAGGCTGGGATCATAAATCGGTATTGGTTGGTGTCCGCAGCCCTGAAACGGGTTGGGATTTCTATCGTTTGCCCAAAGCGAGTCACAGTTATGATGGCGCCCATGGCTGGAATACCGAATGGCCACGTATCCGCGATATTGGTACGCCAGAGAATCCGGATTACTTGATGACCATGCATGGTATGTTTTGGCGTTTCCCGGGAACCTTTACAAAAGACAATTCAGCTGGAATACGTCCCCGCAGCGCGTATCTGAAGGTGATCGGTGACTTTGCCCGCTGGAACGACCAACTTGTTTTTGGTTGTGATGATTCGGCCAACAAAGAATTCCTGAATAAACGAAAAGCCAAGGGAAACATTGAGGGCCCCGGACAGTCTAACTCGAATTTGTGGTTCACCTCCCTTGAAAAGCCAGATGAAATGGGGCCGAACACCGCGGAAGGTGCAGTTTGGCTTTCTGAAGAAATCCAAGCCGCTGAAGCATCAGAACCATTCCTGTTTTCAGGATGGGATCACCGTTCAGCATGGGTTCAAAACGAAGGCAAAGCTACTGTCAGCTTTTCCTTTGAGGTTGATCAAGAAGGGAACAACAGCTGGACACCACTGAAATCGGTTGAGTTGAAAAGTGGAGAATCGGCAAATGTCATCTTTAAAGACAATGAAATTGGAGAATGGATTCGTGTTTCAACGAATAACGATACCAAAGCGACGGTGCATTTTTATTATGCACAAAAAGACGCACGAGATGGCACCGTCGATCCAATGTTTAATGGGCTGGCTGATGCTGCCGAAGGTTCAACAAAAGCTGGTCTGCTTTGGGGATTGGGAGAGAATCGTCGCGCATTGGGAATCCTTGCGGGCACTGCCACAGATACGGGTTTTGAAGAGACTGGATACTATGAATTGGATGGCAATATGAAACTTGTAAAAAAAGAAGATCCGGGAACTGCTTCTTTTATTCGTGAAAAATTTGCCATACCAGAAGAGGTAATCACCATCGACGAAGCATCAGTATTGGTGGTGGATGACAGTGGAAGGCGTTGGCGCTTGCCCAAAGGAAATGAAAAATATTCCGCATTGACAGAAAAAGGCTTGCTCCGTATTTGCCGGGAAGTGGCTACCGAACGTGATTTATTCAACTGCTCGGGTACATTCTACGAACTCCCTGCAGAAAATGCCGACGGATACGCAAAGATACGGCCAGTAGCATCGCATAATTTTAGAATTTATGATTACGCTTCTTATCGGGGAATGTTGGTCATGACAGGGCTTCAAACTGAGTTGCCGGATAATGATGATCACATCATTCAATCTCAAGACGGCCATGCAGCTGTTTGGGCAGGCGTCATTGATGACCTTTGGAAACTGGGAAAACCAGTCGGAGAAGGTGGTCCCTGGAAAGATTCGGATGTAAAAGCAAATGAGCCTTCAGATCCGTATCTGATTGGCTTTTACGACCAAAGAAGCCTGATGCTTTCACATGAATCGAATCAATCAGTTAAGTTTAGAATTGAAGCGGAGCCCATCGGGCATGGTCCCTGGATGGTTTACCAGGAAGTGACTGTGAAGCCGGGGGAAACGTTCGAATATCAATTCTCGGAAAGTTTCCAATCGCGCTGGATTCGATTTGTTGCTGATCAAGATTGTCAGGCAACAGCATGGTTGAAATATGAATAGAGAGCATCTTGAAACATTACCGCGATAACAATAGGAACCCGATATAAAAAATAGGCATGAACAAAATAGCATTAATCACATTCGTATTTATTTGCAGCGTGTTTGCCCTCCAGGCACAGTCTGTTTTTGTTGAAGCTGAAAACTTTGAGAATCCAGGCGGCTGGGTCATTGACCAGCAGTTTATGGATTTGATGGGGTCGCCTTACCTGATGGCACATGGGATGGGAACTCCAGTTGCCGATGCAGAAACGACCCTTGACTTTCCGGAGGCAGGAGAGTATCAGGTTTTTGTCCGAACCTTTAATTGGACCTCGCCGTGGTTTAAAGGAGAAGGCCCCGGCAAATTTAAGCTGTTAGTCGATGGAAAAAGCACTGGCGCGACACTGGGCGCTTCCGGGTCGGCATGGCTGTGGCAAGACGCCGGCAAGGTGGGCATTACGAGCAACAGGGCAACGATTACTTTGCACGACCTGACTGGTTTTAACGGCCGGGTGGATGCCGTCTATTTCACCAAAGGCAACACGGCGCCACCAGGCGAATTGGCCGCACTTGAAAAGTTCCGCAGGAAACAGTTGGGCATCCCCAAAAAACCTGAAAAGGCAGGTGAATTTGATTTGGTTGTGATTGGTGGCGGTGTTGCCGGCACAACGGCTTCCATTTCTGCTGCCCGGTTAGGTTTGAAAGTGGCATTGATCCAGGATCGGCCTGTTTTAGGGGGTAATAACAGCTCTGAGGTACGCGTGCATTTAGGGGGACGAATCAAGGTGGAACCCTATCCCTCATTGGGCGATGTGGTGAATGAAATCGGGCCCACGCAAGGAGGAAATGCGCAACCGGCCGCCTATTATGAAGATGAGAAAAAGATGGAGATGGTACTGGCCGAAGAGAATATCTCGTTGTTTACCAACTACCGGGCCTTCGACGTGAAAGTGAAACGTTCACGCATCACAGAAGTGCATGCCAGGCACATTGAAACAGCGGAAGAATTGTCCTTTTCAGCGCCTTTGTTTGCCGACTGTACCGGCGACGGCACCATTGGGTTTCTGGCTGGTGCCGACTTTGCCATGGGCCGTGAAGGAAAAGATGAATTTGGCGAGCCCACTGCCCCGGAAAAAGCCGATAAAATGACGATGGGATCATCCGTTCAGTGGTATTCGGTTGAAAGTGGAGAAGAAAGCTCTTTTCCTGAATTTAGCTACGGTGTTGAATTCAACGAAGAAAACACGGAAAAAGTGACCATGGGCGAGTGGACCTGGGAAACAGGAATGAATTTCGACCAAATAATGGAGTTTGAGCGTATCCGGGATTACGGTCTGCTGGTGGTCTATTCCAACTGGTCGTTCCTGAAAAACAAAAGTTCGGTAAAAGAAGACTATAAAAACCGGGAACTGGAATGGGTAGCCTACATTGCCGGGAAACGGGAATCGCGCAGGTTGCTGGGTGACTTGATATTGAAAGAGCAGGACATTACCGATTATGTGGTTTACCCGGATGCTTCGGCTCCAACCACCTGGACCATTGACCTGCATTACCCCGATCCAAAAAACACGGAACATTTTCCCGACAAGGAATTTAAGTCGATTGCCGTGCATAAAAAAATCCATCCGTACCCAATCCCTTACCGCTGTTTTTATTCGCGCAATGTGGACAACCTGTTTATGGCCGGACGGAATATCAGCGTAACGCATGTTGCTCTTGGGACCGTCCGGGTGATGCGTACCACGGGTATCATGGGGGAAGTAGTTGGGATGGCTGCCTCGGTTGCCGCAAAGCATAACACTGACCCGCGCGGGGTTTACCAAAACCACCTGGATGAACTAAAAGACCTGATGGAAAAGGGTGTTGGAAAGTACGATGTGGAAAACATGCAGAACTATAACGAGGGTTCAACCCTTGGACCGAAAGAATAGAACCTTTTTACCAACTGAACTTGTTACAAGTTTTACACTTCACCCGGTGGTCGAAATTCCACCGGGTGAAAATTTGTCTTATTAATGGCGTTTAAAAATAAGAATTACATTAAAGGATTGACAGCGATCATTTTTCTGTTGCTTTCCAGCTTTACTGAAATCCCGCGAGGTTTTCGGCAGATGGATTTCAGCGATAGGGAAGGGACATTGGTAATCCACCACTTTGAAAACGAAGTCGATTCGCTTTCAAGTCCCGAAATTATTGAACTTCAGGATAATAGTGGCTTGCCCGTTTGGTTTAGCCGGCATTTTTACAAAGATGTCTGCATGACCGGCGAATGTAAAATGATCCGTTTGACACTGTTTTGGGACGGTGCCGGGAATTATCTGGGTATGGAAGTTCCGGCAGAAGAACCACTGACCAAATCAGACCATACCGAATTTGAAGCTGCTGACTATGAGAAGTTAAATGCCATTCTTAGCGACACGGCTTCAATACTGAAAGATTTAGAGTCGGAAGAATTAATTCTGGTGCCTGATTCAATTGATCCTTACACGGCTTATGAAATCGATGGATACACAGCAGCTACGCAACCTGCCCTTGCGGAAGTTGTAGTAAAGGACGCGGTGTATACTTGTCATACCCTTTGGCACACGGTTTATGGCCCTGTTCAAACAAAAATACTGGAGTTACTGGATGAAAGAGTTGATGTGGATTTTTTAAAACGCGTGTTTGAAAGTCATGAGACAAAAAAAATACTTTGGGGGATTCGGGCGGTGGAGAAAGATTCATCGTACCATGAGGATTTTTATCCCCTTTTTATCCAGTACATCCAGTCTGATACCCTTGAGATCTCAGCAAGGGCACTTCAGTATTTTCAGCCATCCGGACTGGAAGATGCTTCCCTTCAAAAACAGTTGGTTGAAGTGATGCCTGGCTTATCAACAGAAAAGAAGAATACGATTATCTGGAAACTTATTGAATCAGGTTACGCAACAGAAGAGGCTGTCTTTAAGTTATTAACCCTTTTCCAGGAGCAACAGCTCAGCATTGGCTCCCTGAACCTAATTTATCGTTTGATCCGTCCGGAACACCTCAATAACCAGCAAGTCATGTTAGCTTTGGTAGGTCTGTCGAAGCATGAGGATGCCTATGTTCGAAACCTCACGGGCAGGTTGTTGGGTAAATTTGAAAAATAGCAGTATATATTAAAATTAGCGAAGCAAATGATTTCACTTATCGTATCAATAGCTATTCTGACGGGGGGATATTTTTTATATGGAGGTTATGTAGATCGCAAGTTTGGAAGCGATTCTTCGCGGATTACGCCTGCTATGGAAAAGAATGACGGGGTAGATTATGTCCCCCTAAAAACAAGCAAAATCTTTTTAATTCAGTTTTTGAATATTGCCGGACTAGGTCCTATTTTCGGAGCAATTGCAGGCGCTTTATGGGGGCCGGTCGCTTTCATTTGGATCGTTTTTGGATCTGTGTTTGCTGGTGGGGTACATGATTACTTTTCGGGTATGCTCTCCGTTCGCCACGAAGGAGAGAGTATACCCGAAATTGTGGGAAGGTACCTGGGAGAAGGGGCAAAAAACTTCATGCGGGTTTTTGCTGTTGTTTTGTTGATTTTAGTTGGAGTTGTGTTTGTCAAAGGCCCGGCAACCATTCTTACCGAACTTTCAAATGTGCGTCAAGTTTATTGGATCGTCATGATATTCCTGTACTATATTTTGGCAACCATGATTCCGATTGATAAACTAATTGGAAAAATTTATCCGCTTTTTGGTCTATCGCTCTTAGTTATGGCTGGGGGAATTCTGGTTGCCCTTTTTTCCGGGAACTATGCCATCCCCAATCTCACACCAGAAACCTTTGGGAATATGCATGCTCAAGCAGACAAGTTTCCGGTCTTTCCTTTACTCTTCATCACCATTGCATGCGGCGCCATTTCCGGCTTTCATTCTACGCAATCGCCGCTAATGGCCCGCTGCCTTTCGAATGAAGCCGATGGCAAAAAGGTATTTTTTGGAGCTATGATCACAGAGGGCATTGTTGCCTTAATCTGGGCTGCAGCAGCCATGTCCTTCTTTGGTGGCGTTCGTGAACTAGGCGATACGATGGCTGCTCAAGGGCATAACGCGGCCTGGGTTGTGAATCAAATTTGCAATACGATGCTCGGGAAAGTGGGAGGATTATTGGCTATCATTGGCGTGGTCGCCGCACCCATTACATCGGGCGATACTGCTTTTCGAAGTGCTCGTTTGACGATAGCTGATTCGTTTCGTTTCAAGCAGGGCTCCCTTCAGCAACGTTTGGTGGTGACGATTCCGATTTTTGTCATTGCGTTTCTGCTTACAACCATCAACTTTGGCGTGATTTGGCGATACTTTGGATGGGCAAATCAAACGTTAGCAACTATTGTGTTGTGGGCTGCGGCAGTTTACATGCTCAAGCAGGGAGGCAATTATTGGATCGCACTCTTGCCTGCGGTTTTCATGACCGCGGTTGTTACAACATACATTCTTGTTGCTCCTGAAGGACTACAACTTTCTTATTATCTATCGTTGAATACTGGGCTGGTCACTTCAATTGCGCTGGTTGGCTGGTTCTTTTATTTGAAGTCAAAGATATTCATTGAAGAGCAAACTCAATATGAATAAGCTCACGAGCCGCTCACTCCTTTTTTCAAATGCCATGTTAGGGTCTTCACCCACCCGGGTGCAGTGTTCATGCTCTTCCTTATAGTTCTTGGACAGCAAAGTAGGGGAGGCTAGCTAAGAAGTTGAGCAAATGGCCTTTCTTCCTTGCCCTGAAGCAATGCTC
>SWCA01004613.1_pt1 | contig 25010 bp, 32 predicted proteins | sample 4692961 | NCBI WGS metagenome assembly SWCA01 (sample SAMN10267275, study PRJNA491770) | bioreactor metagenome | isolation source: DHS bioreactor inoculated with | place: Japan: off Shimokita Peninsula
TGGGGATTTGTCTAAACGATAATCTTCCTGATTCAATTTCTGTTTGTGAGCTTGAAATAGCTTGCTGAATGGCTTTGGCGGAACGGTCGATTGCAAGGATATGTCCGTTTCCAATTCTTCTCGAAATTTCTCTGGCCATAGCTCCTGGACCGCAACCAATTTCCAAAACCCTAACGCCTTCTTTCAACGGAAGTGCACTTACAATTTCAAGCAATCGGGTAGATATTTGATTCATCATAATCTTTGCTTTGCTCCAACCATTTTCGTTATCTGTTCATCAACACCTCTGATTTCAAAAGCACCAATTTTTAAGCCGGGGTGCTTTGCTACTATTGTTTTTGCTTCTTCCAAGTTTGTGGCCTTGAGAAAGAAAAAACCTCCAAGTTGCTCTACATCAAGCTTTAGATTGGTTTCTTTGGTTGTGTTTCCGTTTAAGGATAGTTTATAGGCTTCCTTCGCACTTTTAAGTCCTGTTCCGCCCAAAAATTTATGTTCCTTTTTCAGTTGCTGGTAAAAGTTAGAATAGTCTTGAAGTATTTTCTGTTGTTCTTGTTTGGGTACTTTTTCCCAATCCATTTCATTTATGTAACCAAAGCAGACAAATCTCATATTATCGTCAATTTTTATTGTTCAACCTCGTACCAAAGCTGTACTAATCCTGAAGGGTAGCTGATACTTCTTTTAAGTTGAAGCCGCTGTTCTATGTTCTTGTTCTTAAAAAGTGGAATACCATCGCCAAGCAAATGAGGAATTACACTTATGATTATTTGTTCAAATAATTGACTGCTCAATAGCTCGCAAACTATTTCAGCCCCTCCATCACAATAAATATCTTTCCCTTCTTTCTGCTTCAGGGATTTGACCAAATCCGTCACATTATCCGAATATTCTGCGTGTTCGTGAGTTCCTTTTTTTGTTTTGGACATAACGAATACTTTTTTGTCTTTATGGGGAACTCCGTTTCCAAATGACAGAACTTTGTCAAAGGTTTTTCTTCCCCAAATTATTGTGTCAATGCTTTTCAAAAAGTCCGAGTAACCATAATCTTCGCCCGGGATTTCTACCACTGACAAGAAATCAATGTTATCGTCTTTCTTTGCAATATGTCCATCAAGACTCATGGCGATATATAAAATCAGTTTTCTGTTCATCGAACACTGCTCGTTTTGCTTGCCACTAACGTCTTGCAGCTAAGAAACACCGGGCTTTCCAAAGTATTTTCCCGTCTGCCAGTGACAAAAACAGCCACGAAAGGCAAACTTTTCGGAAACCCCTTTCCGCCCTATGTTTTCTTAAGTACGGTTGGCAACTGGCTCTTTTACTCTAAATGTGTTAATAAGTTAATAGTGACCCCGTTAGGATCCTTTATGAAAAACCGCCTTACTCCCCAACTTTCATTAGCAATTGGATATACAATTTCAATTTTTCGTTTTTTTGCACGATCATACCAATTGTCAATATCTGAAACCTCAACGGATAAAAAAATTGCCGAATTATCTAAAGGTTTATTCTTCTCATTCCGGAAAATTGATATTTGTGCGGTTTTGTTTTCTCTCGATGCGAAAGTTAAAATCCAATCCATATCCATCACTAACTCCATTCCTAAGAATTCGGTATAGAACAGCTTGCTTTTCTCCATGTCGTTTGAATAAATATTTGGAACAATTCTTCTCATGTCTAATGTGTTTTTTGGATTCCTTTTTCTCGCCTTGTTGATGGGTCATTGTTGGTTTTCAGTTTACTCTCCAATTTTTTGTTAGTCTCTTTTATAAGCATTAGCGTCAAAAAGTTCCATATATAATTCTGGTTTTGGCAATTTAGTAAAACCATACTTTGCATAAAGCCAATCTGCAGTATCAGTCAGCAATATCCAGCGTCTTAATCCTTGTAAATTAGGGTGTCGCATTACGACTTCCATTAGTTTTTTTGAAAGCCCTTGTCCACGATAATTAGCTAAAATGTATATGTCACCTAAATATGCAATCGTTGAGAAGTCAGAAATCACCCTTGCGAACCCGATTTGTGTGTTCTGATGAAACAGTCCAAAGTTTAATGAATTTTCAATAGATAATTTCACTCTGTCAAAGGGAATATCATCACTCCAACCTGAGTGCTTTGACAAAAAGTCGTGAATGGCGACAACGTCCAATTTAGTTTTGTCAGTCGTAATAAAAAAATCTCCAAAAGAGTGTTCAGTTAATTTCATTCTTGTAAATTTTTCCCATTTGTTCCCAACGTTTGGCGATACTGCCTATTGAAATAAATCCCTGCGGGATAGCTTTTTATAGTCAATTTCAATATATTCACTTATCCTGTTGAACATGTGTTGCATTCTATTCAATTATTTCAGCCTTCTGTGTCATGGAAACGAAATAATAACGAGCAAATTGCTTAGTCTTGTGCCTGTCGTGCCTTCCGGCAGAATAATCTGCAAACGCAATAATCTACTGAATTTCCGCGTACAACAAACCCAAACCGCTATTAAACGCATAGAACACTCCTGTAAAACAGACCAGATTGTAGTTCAACACCGACTCATCTCTGGGTTGTGCCGACCGCTCAGATCCCTATTTATTGGCCGCTGGCATTTTTTATTTTTTCTGCGATCAAGTATATTCTTTCCGATTGAAATTCAAAATCATAAATAGGTGGTCTTTGTTCAATCTCAATTATTCGAAAACCTTGTTTGTCAAGTAGTTCTCTTAGATCAGTCTGTGTGTATGTTCTGTAAAAAACCGGAATTTTGTTTTCGTCATAATAACCATAAAAATTTCCAGCATGTACAGTAATAGCTATTTTTCCATTGTTTCGTAGTATTCTATAAAAGTCTTTGAATAGTCCATCTGTTTTGTCACGTGGTATATGGATAATAGAATAAAACGCATTTACTGCATGAAATGACTCGTTTTCAAAATTCATATCCAGCATATCCATTTGTAAAAAATTGATGCCCTTAAAATTTTGTTTTGCTGTCTCAATACACTTGTCAGATAAGTCTATGCTTGTCACAACCAATCCATTATTGCTAAAAAATCTTGCTTGTTGTGCTGTCGAGCAACAGCCAATATCAAGAATATTTCCATTTCTATTAATCAAAGCAACGAACCGTACTAAAAAATCCTTGTCATATGGTTTTTTATCCAATTCATCCAGATACTCATCATAATAATCTTGACAGGAATTATTGTAGTAATCCACACATGATTTCTTAACTTTTTCTATGTCTTCATTACTTTTCATATATAACCAAATTTTCTTTAATTACAGACCGACTTCGGTTGAAATTTGAAATTCAGACTCCCAATAATGAACACTTGACCCATATGTTTCTTGAACACCTGACTTTCCTTTTTGGTCAATCGTAGCATTACAATAGAAATCTGCACCAAGCACTCGATTCCTCCCAGAAAGTTTAAGATGTATTTGAATTATAATTTGGAATGTCTTCCCCATCACAGCTAGAAAAACAAATCAGCAGAATCACGACAATAAATAAGTCTATTTTCTTCATAACTATTTGGCTAATTTCATAAGAATTGTCTGTTGATAGATGTATCTTTCAATGCAATGGTTGCGTTTCCCAACATTGGCTACAACCGTGAGTGTATGACTTCGTTAGGAATTAAGGGTTGGAAACTTATCAAGTTACCACCCAAAACTGATGCGGGTGATAGCGCTCGAAAACCTCTGAACCTGCGGCTGAACCGGTCTTGCGATCGATCCCTCATAAGGCAGGATTTGTAATTCTGTTAAATTAATGGTCGCGTCGTGAAATCGAGTCCACCAATTGTGTACTTGCAAAAGATAATCAAAAATCTCCTTGGCCGATGTCGGGCTGTCAACCCTATGCGAAAACTCTTCATTTTGTGAATGGTCCATTACATTTGCTTTTAAAACTTTTGTTTTCATCTTTTTAAATTTTTAAGGTTTGTTATAAGAATATTTCTTTTCGATTATCTTCATTTACAAATATATTGTCTATATCTTCCATCTAAAATGGGTAATAAAGACATCTTTGCGGGTTGATCTGGACAACTCTTTGCCCTACCTTTGTTAGAAAAATATTTATGAAGTCATTGATCATCCTGGTGCCGAACGGACAGAATAACTTAAGCAGTATTGTAGGTGCCTATAAGATATTCCAAAGGGCCAATGCTTATTGTAAATCTTCTGATAAGGAACCCGTCTTTACTGTTACCCTGGCAGGCACAAGCAAGCAGATTGACTTTCATGAAGGACTGTTTACCGTGAATGTCCAAAAACATATCGGGCAAATTGAAAAATCAGACCTTGTCATAATTCCTTCATTAAACCACAATTTTCGTCAAGCGGTAACGGAAAATGAGGATCTGATTGCGTGGATTAGGGAACAGTACCAGAAGGGAGCGGAGATAGCCAGCATATGTACCGGTGCCTTTATATTGGCTGCTACAGGAATCTTGGAGGGTAAACGCTGTTCTACCCATTGGTCGGTTTGCGAGGAGTTTCGCAAATTGTATCCGAAGGTGAATTTACAGCCTGATCAGCTCATCACCGACGAAAATGGTATTTATACGAATGGGGGTGCATTTTCATTTCTGAACCTGATCATTTACCTGGTGGAAAAATTTTACGGAAGGGAAATTGCGTTGCTGTGCGGCAAGGTCTTTCAAATAGATATTTCCAGGAATTTGCAATCTGAATTCTCCATTTTTGACGGGCAAAAGAAGCACGATGACCACGCAATACAGGAAGCGCAGCAGTTTCTTGAAGAAAACTATCAGCAAAAATTCTCCATCGACACCCTGGCTGCCAAACTAAATTTGGGCAGGCGAAATTTTGACAGAAGGTTTAAAAAAGCAACCTACTTCACACCTGTTGAGTATCTGCAACGGATAAAGGTGGAAGCTGCAAAAAAGGCCTTTGAAAACACGCGGAAAAATATTAGTGAAGTAATGTATGAAGTAGGTTATAACGACACAAAGGCCTTCAGAGAAGTCTTCAGCAAAATAACCGGGCTCTCTCCAATTGATTACAAAATGAAGTATAGTAAGGAAAACACTTTTGTATAATTCTATTTCTCCTGCTGGTTCTTCCTGCTACAAATACTTGTTGTCTGGGGGTACGTTGCAGCGATCCTTTATTTTAATTTAAAAAAAAGATGCGCATGTCTTGTGTAGCTGAATGGCTACACTTATATTTGTAGTCAAATAACTACGCAATGAATATAAGAAGAGATGTATTTCAAGCCATAGCAGATCCAACCAGAAGGGCAATACTTATGCTAGTAGTCTCGCAATCAATGACGGCAGGCGCGATAGCTTCGAACTTTGATACGGCAAGACCAACTATTTCAAATCATTTGAAAATACTAACAGAGTGTGAGTTGCTTAGGAAAGAGCAAATTGGCAGGGCGATGATTTATCATTTAAATCCGCAAAAGATGAAAGAAATAGCAGAATTTATTGAGCCGTTCCGCAAATTGTGGGATGACAGATTCAACAAATTGGAAGCAATAATGAAAAACTACAAATCTGAAAAATAGAAAAATATGGAACTAAAAACAAAAGTCAAAGCTGAGGAAGGCAGACAGGAATTGATCATAACAAGAGAATTCGATCTCCCGGTTGAATGGCTTTTTAAAGCGTATATAGAGCCCGAAATTGTTGAGCAATGGATGGGAACGAAAGTGCTCAAGCTTGAAAATAAAAAGCACGGCAGTTACCAGTTTGAAACAACCGATCCGACAGGAAATAAACACGGCTTTAATGGTACGATCCATGAGATTGTTTCAAACCAAAAAATCACGCGGACATTTGAAATGGAAAGCGCGACTATGGGTGCACAATTAGAGTTTCTGGAATTTGAAAAGCTTACCAGCGATACCAGCCAACTCAAAATGCACATCGTGTTCAGGTCTGTTGCCATAAGAGACCAGCTGTTAAAGATGCCGTTTGCGCAAGGTATAAATATGGCACACAACCGTCTACAAGAGACAGTTAGTAAACTACAATAACACAAGGCTCTGTATCTGCCTGATAATCAAAAATGAATCTATAAAAATTTAAAAATGAAAAAAAGAAATAAAATTATTTATTGGATTGCCACCGGTTTTCTTTCTCTTGGAATGCTAGCTGGTGGTGTGCAACAACTGCTACAAATTGGTGGTTATGTTGAAATATTTAATCAATTAGGCTATCCGTTATATGTCATGTCCATTCTGGGATTCTGGAAAATACTGGGAGTTGTCGCTATTCTTATTCCAGAATATCCTTTGGTGAAGGAATGGGCATATGCCGGTTTCTTTTTTGCCATGTCAGGAGCAGCAGCCTCTCATATTGCGGCGAACCAATCGATTAATGAGGTGATTCCTTCATTGGTGCTTCTAACCATGACTGTTGTGTCCTGGACTTTCAGGCCTGCAAATAGAAAAATTAATTTGAAAAATCAATAATAAGGAACGAGGCATGAATCCAAAAGTAGATTGGTTCTTTGACAAGGACACAAAATGGAAAGAAGAATATACAAAATTGAGAAATATAGTTCTTGCACTTGGATTGACAGAAGAGCTTAAATGGGGCGTTCCCTGTTACACATTTCAGAACAGTAATATCGTCTTGATACACGGGTTTAAGGATTATTGTGCGCTGCTTTTCCACAAAGGTGCGCTTCTGAACGATACCGACAGTTTATTGATACAACAGACTGAAAATGTGCAATCAGCTCGTCAAATTAGGTTCCCCAATCTGGAAGAAATAATTGCGAAAGAAGCCGTAATCAAATCCTATATTTTTGAAGCGATTGAAGTAGAAAAAGCAGGATTGGAAGTAAAAATGAAAAAGACAAAAGAGTTTAAGATGCCGGATGAATTCAAAAAGAGATTGGATGATAATCCCAATTTAAAAAATGCATTTGAGGCATTGACTCCGGGGCGACAAAGAGGATACCTTTTGTATTTTTCGCAGGCCAAACAGTCCAAAACGCGCGAATCAAGAATTGAAAAGCATATTCCGATGATATTCGAAGGGAAAGGCCTAAATGATTGATGAAAAAAATGGATGAAATAAGAAAATCATTAAATGCGTTTGCAGAGCAGAGCGACGAAGACTGGAACTTTTTTCGATCCCGGCTTTGCAGTAAAACTTATCCTAAAACCAGTATCATTCTAAAAAAGGGACAAGTTGAAAATTATATATCCTACGTGGAAACAGGCATTCTGCGCCTTTATATACCTAAAATTGAAAACGATATTACTTTTGGGTTTATTTTCCCAGGTGAATTTGTAAGCGCTTATGATTCTTTCTTAACTCAAACCCCCTGTCAGTATCAGGTTCAATCGCTTACAAATGCGAAACTATGGCGAATAGCGCGAGAGGATTTGCACCACATCTATGCACATACCAAAATTGGCAATGAAATTGGTCGTAAAAATGCGGAACGCCTTTTCCTGATTAAATCAAAACGGGAACTGTCATTATTAAATAAAACGGCAGAAGAACGTTATCTGGATCTGTTTTCCGAAAGGCCAGAACTAATCCAACAGATACCACTAAAATATATCGCTTCATATATTGGCGTTACTCCTCAGGCACTAAGCAGGATTCGAAAACGAATTTCTTAACCTGGGTTCATTGATTCATTTCCCATCAGACCCTAATTTTGTCGTTACAAATTTAAACATGATACTATGAAACCTTTTGGAGTATTAATTATAGCGTTTATTATTTCTCTAACTTCGGTGAAATTTACCCGGGGCAATTATAACATTGCATTAGCAGGAAGAATAGCAATGTCCGTGATGTTGGTATTCACTGCAATGGCTCACTTCAAATTCACACAAGGTATGACAATGATGCTGCCCGGCTTCGTGCCGCATCCGAAAAAAATTGTTTGGCTGACAGGCATCATCGAGATTGCTGCTGCTGTTGGACTATTGATTCCTGGCCTTAGAGTTATAACCGCATGGTTATTGATCGTCTTTTTTATTCTGATTTTGCCAGCGAACATCTATGCATCAATTAATAAAGTAAATTTTCAGGAGGCTACATTCGACGGAAATGGATTGGCTTATCTGTGGTTCAGGATTCCCCTGCAAATTTTCTTTATTCTCTGGGTATATTTTAGTTCCATAAAAATTGCATAGCCCTGACAACGCGCTAACGATATGCAAATAACAGATATTTCATATTGCGGCACTGACAAAGCATCCGCTGTATAACGCCCTAACAGATGCAGGGCCGGCAATAGTCATTTTGCACGGAGGCAGACCAGATCGCCAAAGTATTATTCCATTGTCTCAATTGTTGCAGAATTATTCCAAGATAATTTTCCCGGATATATTTTTGATAAATGCGATGCGATATTCTATCCTCCAGGGAGGGGGGAACCTTTAGCAAGGTATTTTGTTAATCTTTCAGGAAATTACACGTACTGTTAATCATGAATGCGACTGTCTTATTATCATTTCAAATTGTTTTGAGATTTTTACAGGATAGTATACCATCTGCTAATTTAGAAACATGGATCTGAAATTGGAAAACAAAAAAGCTTTTGTAAGCGGTTCCACGCAAGGCATTGGATATGCCATCGCAAAAAAATTACTGGAAGAAGGAACAACAGTAGTTGTAAACGGACGAACGGCTGAAAAAGTAAACACAGCCGTGAACACACTCAAGCAGGAGTTTGGGGACAGAGTAACTGGTGTTGCTGCCGATTTTTCCAACTTGGAAGAAGTGCAGCAACTCATCGAACAAATTCCATCGGTTGATATCTTGATTAACAATTTGGGAATATTCGAGCCCCGGCCGTTTGCTGAAATTTCAGATGAGCAATGGCTAAAAATATTTGAGGTGAATGTTTTGAGCGGTGTGCGTTTATCCCGTCATTATCTCCCGAAGATGCTGGAAAATAACTGGGGAAGAGTCATCTTTATTTCGAGTGAATCAGCCATCAATACGCCGGAAGAAATGATTCATTACGGAGCGACCGAAACTATGCAGCTCCCCATCAGCCGTGGCATGGCCGAACTCACAAAAGGCAGTGACGTGACGGTAAATACCGTACTTCCCGGGCCTACCCGTTCGGAGGGAATTGAGGACTTTATCGGGAAACTGGCCGACGACAACGGAAGTACACCATCGGAAGTCGAAAAAGAATTTTTTAAAACTGCTCGCCCTTCCTCTTTACTCCAGCGATTTGCTTCTGTGGAGGAAGTTGCTGCTATGGTTGTTTACCTGAGTAGCCCTGTGGCATCTGCCACTAACGGCGCTGCTGTAAAAGTTGATGGTGGTGTAGTAAAATCGATATTTTGAATTAGAGAGACAATTCATTGAACTACTATGATAAGGTTTAACCACAAAGCTGATACTTATTTTAGTATAGATAATGCAAAAATCTATTACGAAATAAAAGGGCGGGAAGACAAACCCGTGCTATTGTTTTTGCACGGCGGCTTCGGAAGCATCGAAGATTTCAACGACATAACGGATTCTTTGAGTAATGATTTCAAATTAATTGGTGTAGATAGCAGAGGCCATGGCAAATCCACTCTCGGTTCAGCCCAACTGACCTACGAACAAATTCAAAAAGATGTGGAACAACTCCTCCGTCATCTCAAGATCGATGCCCTAAGCATCATTGGATTTAGTGATGGAGGTATTGTTGCTTACCGGTTGGCTGCTTCATCTTCGTTAAATATTGAAAAGCTTGTTACTGTTGGTGCCGAATGGCATGTGAAAAGCCTGGAAAATGTGAAAGACATTTTCACCCGAATAACCAGTGAGAGCTGGAAAGAGAAGTTCCCGGAATCATACCAGGCATACCAGGAGCTCAATCCGGAACCGGATTTTGATTTTTTCACGCAAGCGGTTATAAAAATGTGGATTGACGAAAGTCCATCCGGATTTCCTAATGAAGCCGTGCAAAATATTTCCTGCCCGGTGCTCATTGTACGCGGCGCTGAGGATCACCTGGTATCAAAAGAATCACTGACTGAATTATCTGAAATTGTTGGGGATGGCCGCTTTGTAAATATACCCGGTGCCGGCCATGTCGCATTTCAGGATGAGAAAGAAAAATTTATGGAACAGCTTGACGTATTTTTATAAAACGAAGTGAAATTAAAAGCTAAAGATAATCTTGCTCCAATAAGAAATCAAATAATGGATTTGATTGAACCGAATTCCAGCGTAATTGAGTTTGGATGTGGAAATGGAGACCTGCTTTTTAAGCTTTCATCGCGAATAAAATACGGCTTGGGAATCGACAAATCAAAGCCGCTGATTGATTATGCGGCTCAACAAAAGCGAGCAATGAATCTTAGCAACATCGGTTTTCGGTGTGAAAAAATCGACAGCAGTTATCAGCACTTAGAAAATTACGATTATGCAATAGCAAGTCTGTTTTTTCATGTGATACCCTGGTCAGATTCTATTTATCTGATGAAAAAAATGCAGGAAATATCGAATTGTATTTTGATATGTGGATTTTCCAGACCTGAAACTTCCCTGCAAATGTCTTTATTATGGTTTGACCAACGATTTTCGAGTCATTATCGAAATTTTAAAGCATATCAAAAGAATGGATATCTGGAGAAAATCCTTACAGAAATCCGAGGGAAGCAAATTACCACTTTAGATACGCCTATTCCATTTGTTAAAATCCATGTATTGAGCTAAATTATGAGTATTTACGAATACCAAAGACCGGTTGAGAAGATAGATGACATCCCCGAACTTAGAAGCGAGTTTATAACCATCTACGATACAAAAACCCATAAGGAAATAGTGCGATTTGCCTGGCACTCGGGCAACACATTTTAGGCATGACGGGCTTTAAGCGCTGTAATGCAATAATTGCATCATTTGACGCCAAGCAAAAATGGATTGATGGGGAAGTTAACTATCACGAAGCAAGGAATTTGAGTTTTGAAATAAGCAGAATTGCCCGGATGGAAAGAGACCCGATAAAAGTAAGATTTCTTAAGGCAATGGTACAGTTAGCAGCAAGTCCTCACGTAAAGTATCATAGATTATGGGCTACAGATTTTGCAGTTACTCTTACAAATAGAATGTATCCGGAGAATGTGGATAAAGTAAGAATTGAAAGAGGGAAACAAATAGAACTAATAAGAAATCTTTAAAGGAAAGAAAACTGTACCATCTCGAAAAAATTGAATGATGTATGACTCATATACAAAACGAATTTCCCGGCTGACAGCAATCCTTACTCAATTGCAGACCAAACGACTTTCGACTGCCGCGCAACTGGCTGAAAAATTTTCTGTGAGTACCCGAACCATATACAGAGATATCAGGACTCTGGAGCAAGCAGGTATTCCGATTGTAACAGAAGACGGAAAAGGATATTATATTATGGAACATTACCGGTTACCACCCGTAATGTTTTCCGAAAATGAAGCTAATGCATTGATTACCGCGGAACACTTAATCCGGCAAAACAAAGATGTCTCTTTCGTCAAAGAGTATTCGGATGCCATTACCAAAATCAAAGCTATACTAAGATTAGGTGTGAAAGACAAAGCCAACTTGCTTTCCAAAAGGCTGCAAATCATTCAAAATTCTGACAACAATCAAACAAGCAGTAATCTATCGGCTTTGCAACATGCATTAACTAATTTTCATCTGGTAGAGATAATATATTCCAACGAAGCTGGCAATACCACAAACAGGATTATTGAACCTTTCGCAATGGTAAGCACACATGAAAATTGGTTGCTATTGGCATGGTGCCGTTTGCGTACCGAGTTTAGATTTTTTCGCCTTGACAGGATAAAAGAGCTAAAAGTACTGCCTGAAAAATTTGAGCCTCACAGAATGACCCTTAAAGAATATTTTGAGCAATACTATTAATTTTTTAGAAACCCCTGACATAGTGTTGTCAAGATATCGTTCTAATTTTGGGGTGTTATAACCTTAAAATTAAAATTGCATGAATATAATTGTAGGAGCAACAGGACAAGTAGGTTCTATACTTATCAATGAAATCAGACAATACGGTTTGCCGATGAGAGCTGTTGTAAGAAATCCTGAAAGGCTTAAAGACAAAAGTATTGAACATCGAATCGCAGATTTGTTCAATATTAAGCAGCTCACAGAAGCATTTAAAGGAGGCACAACTGTTTTTGTAATCACACCGGAGAATCCAACATCCAGTGACATTATTGGAGAGACAGCGCAAATAGTTGAAAATTACAAAAAAGCTATCAGGGAAACAGGAATAAAAAGAATCATTGCCTTGTCGTGTGTCGGAGCGCATATTAATGGCGGCACAGGGAATATTTTAATGTCTCGTATTTTAGAGCAAGGTATAGATGAAATAGAAGCAGAGAAAATATTTGTGAGGCCTTCTTATTATTTCAGTAATTGGCTTGGATATTTGGAAACTATAGAAGACTATGGTGCACTGCCAACTTTTTTCCCTGAAAATCTAAAAATAGAAATGCATTCTCCGATTGATTTGGCTGAATTCATAGCTAAAATTGTGGCTAAGAAGCCGTCGTATGAAAGCAAGCAGGTTTATGAATTAACCGGGCAACAAAAATATAGCTCAATGGAAATTGCAAGTAATTTTTCAAAATTACTGAACAAAGATGTCGTAACTCAGCCCATTCCGCCAGAAAAGTGGAGAGAAATGCTTTTATCGGCAGGATTTACAGAAAACACTGCGGCAAATCTGATGGATATGACTCAAGCTGTAATTGATAATAAAGCTGTTCCTGAAAAACCAATTAGTGCAATAAAGTTACCAACTCTTTTTGATAAATATTTAGAACAACAACTACAAAATTACGGAACAATAAAATACTGATGAGTGTTTTTAAACCGAAAAGGGATACCAAATTATGAAAACAAAAAGAAATTTACGAACATGTAAAAATCCATATATTCAGAACAAATAGGCAGATGTCCGACCTTCCCATCCCTGCCTTTAATAAACGAAGCGTTAGCAACAACTAAAGCGACATTTATGGAATACAAAGAAATAAAACCTTGTGCGGTGTTAAACCCTTTTATTCATTCCTTTTGGGAGCTGAGAGGCGATGAACAGGACAAACAATGGGAGCGAAACTTCCCAGATGGTTGCGCAGGCTTAGTAATGAATTTAGGAGAAACCTGTTTGACGGATAATGGGTCAGGATCTATAGAATTTGGAAAAACTTATGTTGTTGGTGCAATGACATCTTTCAAAGACAGTTTTATCAACAGCAATACACATTTAGTAGGAGTTTGCCTAAAACCAGCAACATTTTCCAATTTTTACAATTATGCCCCACAAAATGAATTGAAGGATAGCACTATTGAGTTTGAGAAATCAAATTCATTCAATATTGACGAAATCATTGAAAATTCCTTTAATTATCTAAACCGATTTTTTATTGATAGAATAAGAAGTAAAAACAATCAACTGCAATCAGTAATCCAAGATATACATAATTCAAACGGACAATTAAGTATTTACGAGCTTTCAAAAAAGAATTATACGACCGTAAGGCAATTAGAGCGAATTTTTAAGGCACAAGTAGGACTTTCACCAAAAGAATATTCAAACATTATTCGCTTTCAAAACGCTTTGAGAATAATCAGAACCTCAAATGAAAATCGAAGTTTGTTAGACATTGCTTTTGAATGTGGTTATTATGACCATTCACATCTTGCCAATGAAATCAAGCGCAATACGGGACTTTCTCCATCGCAATTTTAATTTGTCGTTTTTTTCCAAAGTAGCAATAAGCCCGATATTTTAATATTGCATAAACTATAAAACAAAAGACAAATGCGTAAATTATCACTTTTCATTGCAACAAGTTTGGATGGTTACATTGCAAAACCTAATGACGACCTCAGTTTCTTAAAATTAGTAGAAAAAGAAGGCGAAGACTATGGTTATTCGAAATTTACTGACACAATTGACACTTTGATTATTGGCAGAAAAACTTATGATTATGTGCTTAAAGAAATCGGTCCATCTCATTACGACAATGGACAAAGAGATGTTTATGTCATTACAAGAACCGAAAGACCTAATGTTGGTAAAATAAAGTTCTATACCGGAAATCTAACGGAATTAGTATTGAAACTGAAGAACGAAAACGGAAAAAACATCTACTGTGATGGTGGAGCAGAAATAATAAATGAACTTTTGAAAAATGACCTGATTGATGAATTTATTATTTCAGTCGTTCCTGTATTATTAGGTAATGGAACAAGATTATTTAAAGACGGTCGACCAGAGCAACTAATTGAATTTGTGACTGTAAAAACATTTGACACAGGATTAACGCAGTTGTATTACAAACGAAAAAAGTAAACGACGAACCGCCAACATTGGCTATACGTAATGTGGGTGAAAGTACTGATATTAAAATGACTCCATTAAATAAGAATAGCGGTAAGCTGACAGTAAAGGGGCTTGAAATCCCGCACTACGCATAGCCGAGACCATTGTTAACAATACCAAAACATTTATAAAATGAATATTGAAATTAGACCATTGACTAAAGATTTAAAAGACGATTATTTGTTTTTCTTTGATAATATGATTTTCAAAGAAAATCCTGATAGGTCAATTTGCTATTGTTATGACTATCATTTTATTGGAGATGTAGAAACATGTACTCGTGAATCTAACCGTTCTGCAGTAATAAATCTTATCAATGAAAATAAGCTAACAGGTTACTTGGTCTTTGAAAATGATAAACCAATCGGATGGTGTAATGCAAATAACAGATTAAATTATCAAAGATTACTAAAAGACTTTGATTTTATTGATAACCCTAATGATAAGGTTTGTTCAATTGTCTGTTTTTTAATACATCCCGATTATAGAAGACAAGGGATTGCTCAAAAAATTCTTGAAGAAATCATCAAGGATTATTCAAATAAGGATTATGATTACATTGAAGCGTATCCAAGAAAAGGAGAATTATCGTGCGAGGGAAATTTCAAAGGACCTTTGGAATTATATAAAAAATTCGATTTCAGGATTAACAAAGAGTATGGTGATTATTATGTAATAAGAAAAAAAATAAAATGAATACAGTGCGCAATCAGCACTACAAGATATACATAATGCAAACGGACAATTAAATGTTTAAGAGCTTTTGTCGGAAGTAATAAATGAACTATTAAAAAATGATTTGATTGATGAGTTTATTATTTCAGCCGTTCCTGTATTATTAGGTAATGGAACAAGATCATTTAAAGACGGGCGACCGGAACAACTACATGAATTTGTGAGTGTTAAAACTTTTGAAACTGGATTACCACAGTTCCATTACAAATGGAAAAAAACATACAACTAATCACCAACACATACGATGTGTGCATTTTAAAACTATTACGCGAGTTAAATGACGAACGAAAAACTTGACATAAAACTTAGACAGACAGAAATTGAAGACTTGCACATTTTCTTTCAATTTCAACTTGACGAAGAAGCAAGTTATTTAGCGGCATTCATACCTGAAGACCCAACAGACAAATCAGTATATTTAACCAAACATACAGAGTTGTTGAGCGACCCAACCGTAAATTATATGACAATCACGTTCAATAATATTGTTGTAGGAAGTATTGTGAAGTTTGAAACGGAGGCAGAGGCGGAGATTACTTATTGGATTGACAAAGAGCTTTGGGGACAAGGAATAGCAACAAAAGCACTGATTGATTTTCTTAGTATTGAAACTAAAAGACCAATATATGGACGAGTTGCGTTTGACAATTTTGGCTCACAAAAAGTTTTAGAAAAATGTGGGTTTGTGATAATCGCTAAGGAGAGAGCCTTTGCAAATGCACGAAAAACAGAGATAGAAGAATTTATTTATAAACTGACTAACCTTTGAACATCACGAAGGAATACAAATGCGAAAGGCAATAACTGTAATACTGACAATTTGGTCTTCTCTCGCTTTTGGACAGAGCAACTTTCAAAAATACTATGACAGGTTGAATCTGAAAGGAAGCACAACAATTTACGACTACAAAAACAAACAATGGATTTTTACCGACGAGCAAGATGCAGAAGCTGCTACTTTACCCGCATCAACCTTTAAAATTCTAAATTCACTTATTGCCATGGAATACAGAGCGGTTCAAGACGAGAACGAAGTTTTTAAATGGGATGGTGAACTAAAATTGCATTTTGGTACTGTTGTATGTGAATGGAACAAGGATACAGACTTGAAAAATGCTTACAAAACCTCAACGGTTTGGTTTTATCTGGAAGTAGCCAAAAGAATTGAAAGAAGCCGATACAAGCGAATTCTCAGAAAATGCCGATACGGAAACGGGAACTACACTGAAAAAGGTACTGACTTTTGGAATTATGGTGATTTTGCCGTTAGCCCGAAAAATCAAATAGACTTTTTAATCAGACTTTACGAAAGCCGGTTACCATTTTCAGCACCAATCATGGACAAAATAAAGGGGATAATGATTTCCGAACAAACAGAAACACATACCTTTAGAGACAAAACGGGTTGGACAATAAAAAACGGACAAGACATCGGTTGGTGGGTTGGTTATGTGGAGACAAAAGACAATGTTTTCTTTTTTGCTACTCGACTTATAAAAAGTGAGAACGACAGAAATCCTCACTTTTTAAAAGGACGAAAAGAAATAACTAAACTGATACTGAAAGATATTGAAGAACGATCAAAAAACAACGAACAGTCAATCAATGAGACTGCACCGGCAGTAGTGTCCCCCAAAAACTATTGACTAAAAATCGGTAGTCCGTTCTTAGCTGTTGTGTAGCGTATAAATGGACGATTTAAAAATGACAAAACTAATTCGACATATTCAAAAGTATATTCCCTTGATAAATTCAGAAATAAAACGAATTAACGACGAAATCCGTGTGCTTTCAGTTAAAAAGTAAGAATTTCTGTTACAGGAACGCAATATCTGCCAATCCAACTATTTTGTAAGTCAAGGCTGTTTATGAATGGATTTCAACAAAGAGAAAGGTACAGAGCAAATCACTCAATTTGCCATTGAAAATTGGTGGATTTCGGACTATACCAGTTTATTTACTCTGAGCACCTCCTCTTTCTACATACAAGCAATTGAAGACTGCGAAATCATGATACTTGAGGCACCTTCCATTGATCCATTATTTGAAGATGCACCTCTGTTGGAGAGATATTTCAGATTGGTAATTCTGCGACCTTATGCAGCAGCAAGGCTTCGCATCAAGTTTCTTTATGGTTTTTTAAGAGAAGCATTGTACAATCATTTTTCATCTCGCTTCCCAGAATTTGTTCAAAGAGTTCCCCATTACATGCTAGCTTCTTATTTGGGCTTTACTTCTTTGTATCTTAGTGAGATGAGAAACAAGAGGTGAATTCTTTTTCTTATACTGGTATAACTTCTATTGCTTATGGACTATTTAATTCTGTACATGTAAATCTCAAGATGGTGAATCAAAAGTACATGCCGTAGTCTTTTGCCACCCGAAAGGCCTGTCTGGATGAATTTGTAGATCCCTTGCTTATGATTTGGGGAAACTTATTGAAAAAGAACTCTTTGCAATATTCTGTAGATAAAAACAAAAACCCTTGCAGTCTATTGATTGACAAGGGATTCTTAATTTTCAAAGTAGTCCCACCGGGAATCGAACCCGGATCTACAGTTTAGGAAACTGCTATTCTATCCGTTGAACTATGGAACCAAAACTTTTGCTTTTCTACCAATGGATGTAAGCGTCCAAAAGCACTGCAAAAATAGAAAAAAGCATGCGGATTCAAAAAAAGAAATTTGGGGCTTGCAAAATACCTGATTTCAGCACTAAACGTAAACAGTGTTAACAAAGAGTTCACACGATGCAAACACTCAAACACGATGACCGTAAGCTTTTTAGCGTGATACTCCATTTTTTTTTCTTAGAACCGTTTTAAATTACTTATTTTTGATCATGCTTTTTTGCTGGTCAACCCGCATAACTCTACTTTTGTGGAACTTTATGAGAATCATTAATTTTTAAATAAAACGATTATCCTATGAGCAATTTTCTGACTTCTTCTATTGGGAAAAAGTTCTTGATGAGCATCTCCGGAATATTTCTGATGATGTTCATTATCGTTCACCTTAGCATCAACCTGCTTTTGATTTTTGATGACAGCGGTGACCTGTTCAATCAGGGGGCTCACTTTATGGCTACCAACCCGGCCATTAAGATCATGGAGCCAGTCCTTGCCCTGGGCTTTTTAGTACATATCATTTGGTCACTCATTGTCAGTTTTCAAAACTTGAAAGCGCGGCCAATCGGATACAAACAGTTAAACAATTCGAAATCGAGTAGCTGGGCATCGCGTAATATGCTGGTTCTTGGTTCCTTAATTTTTGTTTTCCTGGTGATGCATATCATCCAGTTCTTCTGGAAGATCAAGGTCACAGGCGATCCGCTGCTGGCCCATGTTGTCGTGGGAGGCGAAGAGATGGAAAACACCTATGCCTTGGTGTCGAGCTTGTTTAAAGCAAGTTTGATTTACAGCCTCATTTATGTAGTTGGAGGAGCCCTGCTTGGTTTACACCTCGCTCATGGTTTTTGGTCGGCGTTTCAAACCATTGGATTTGCCAACAAAATCTGGCTGAAAAGATTACAATTTGTGGGAACAATCTTTGCGATCGTAATTGCCATCGGATTTTCCGTTATCCCTTTGTATTTCCAGATTAAGTTTTAATCGAAAAGAAAAGAAATTATGAGCGTATTCAATTCAAAAATACCCGAAGGGCCATTGGCTCAGAAGTGGACAAATTATAAAGATCACCAAAAACTGGTGAACCCTTCCAACAAGCGTAAACTGGATGTGATTATCGTCGGTACCGGTCTGGCCGGAGCTTCGGCAGCTGCATCGCTTGGAGAAATGGGATTCAATGTCAAAAATTTTACTATTCAGGATTCACCCCGCCGCGCGCACTCCATTGCCGCACAGGGAGGAATCAATGCCGCAAAAAACTATCCCAACGACGGCGATTCGGTTTACCGTCTGTTTTACGATACCATTAAAGGAGGCGACTACCGCGCCCGCGAAGCCAACGTATACCGATTGGCAGAGGTAAGCAACAGCATCATTGACCAATGCGTGGCACAAGGTGTTCCTTTCGCACGCGAGTACGGTGGTTTGCTCGATAACCGTTCGTTCGGTGGAGCACAGGTTAGCCGTACATTCTATGCCCGCGGGCAAACCGGACAGCAATTATTGCTGGGCGCTTACCAGGCCCTGATGCGCCAGGTGAATGCCGGTTCTGTAAAAATGTACACCCGCAACGAATTGGTAGAAATAGTATTGGTTGAAGGTAAGGCCCGCGGAATCATTACCCGCGACCTGGTGACCGGAAAGCTGGAACGTCACTTTGGACATGCCGTTGTGCTGGCGACCGGAGGCTATGGAAACACCTTCTTTTTGTCGACCAACGCCATGGGATCGAACGGATCGGCCGCTATAAAAGCCTTCCATAAAGGGGCCATGTTTGCCAATCCCTGTATGGCGCAAATTCACCCCACTTGTATTCCGGTTCATGGCGAGTTTCAAAGTAAACTAACCTTAATGTCAGAATCGCTTCGGAATGATGGCCGGATCTGGGTGCCTGCCAAGAAAGAAGACGCTGAAGCCATTCGTGCCGGCAAACTGAAGCCGACAGAGATCGCCGAAGAAGATCGTGATTACTACTTGGAGCGTCGTTATCCTGCTTTCGGAAACCTTGTTCCTCGTGACGTAGCTTCGCGTGCTGCCAAAGAGCGTTGTGACGCCGGATTTGGAGTAGGAACTGGCTTGGCTGTTTACCTGGATTTCAAATCAGCCATCGACCGCTTAGGGAAAGATGTGATTGAAGCTCGCTACGGCAACCTCTTCCAGATGTACGAAAAAATTGTAGATGACAATCCATACGAAACACCGATGATGATTTACCCGGCCATTCACTACACCATGGGTGGAATTTGGGTTGATTATGAATTGCAAACCAATATTCCCGGACTGTTTGCCGCCGGCGAAGCCAATTTCTCCGATCACGGAGCCAACCGGTTGGGGGCCTCCGCACTGATGCAAGGACTGGCTGATGGCTATTTTGTGCTGCCATACACCATTCAAAATTACCTGGCCGATGATATTCGCACGCCGCGAATGACCACCGAGGAAAAGGAATTCGTGGAAGCCGAACAAGCTGTGAAAGACCGCTTCGAAAAACTACTAAGCATTCAGGGTCAACGGTCGGTTGACAGCATCCACAAAGAACTTGGATTGGTGATGTGGGATTTCGTTGGAATGGGCCGCAATGCCGAAGGGTTGAAGAAAGCGATTAAACGAATCGCTGAAATCAAAAAAGAGTTCTGGACGAACGTCCGCATTCCCGGATCGAAAGAAGGAATGAATGTTGAATTGGAAAAAGCCAGCCGTTTGGCCGATTTTATTGAGATTGGCGCCTTAATGGCTCGTGATGCGTTGGATCGCGAAGAATCCTGCGGAGGTCACTTCCGCGAGGAATACCAAACCGGCGAAGGTGAAGCCCTGCGTCAGGATGACAAATTCGCCTACGTTTCCTGTTGGGAATACAAGGGCGAAGATGCAGAGCCTGCGCTTCACAAGGAAGAACTGGTTTACGAGTTCGTAGAAATGCTTCAACGTAATTACAAATAACGGCTTTTAAAAAGGAGATCAATCATGGAAAAAACAATAAATCTCACGCTTAAGGTTTGGCGTCAGAACGGTCCCAAAGAGAAAGGCCGTTTCGAAACCTACCAGGTGACCAATATTTCAACCGACAGCTCGTTCCTCGAAATGTTGGACATTCTGAACGAGCAGTTGGTCAACGAAAACAAAGAACCGATTGCCTTCGATCACGATTGCCGCGAAGGCATCTGTGGCATGTGTTCGCTCTACATTAATGGCCGCCCGCACGGGCCAGATGAGGACATTACCACTTGCCAGTTACACATGCGCAAGTTCACGGACGGCGAAACAGTCACCATTGAACCCTGGCGTGCAGCGGCTTTTCCCATCATTAAAGACCTGATTGTAGACCGGACTGCTTTCGACAAGATCATTGCAGCGGGTGGTTACGTATCGGTTAACACAGGTGGTGTGCCCGATGCCAATGCCATTCCAATTGCCCGGCCAGCTGCCGAAGAGGCAATGGATGCTGCCGCCTGCATTGGCTGTGGCGCCTGTGTGGCCGCTTGCAAGAACTCGTCGGCTATGCTGTTCGTTTCGGCTAAAGTGAGCCAGTTGGCCCTGTTGCCACAAGGCAAGGTTGAGGCGAAACGACGCGCCAAAGCAATGGTTGCCAAAATGGATGAGCTGGGCTTTGGCGGTTGCACCAACACCGGAGCCTGCGAAGTGGAATGCCCCAAAAGCATTTCCATAGCACACATCTCTCGCCTGAACCGCGAATATTTGAAGTCGCGCTTATCGGAATAAAGGGATAACAAACGATAAAAAGGAAAGGCCCCCGCAAGTGATGTTGGGGCCTTTCCTTTATGCCGACTTTTTTTGCAGGACCTAAAAATCCATAAAATTCCACTTCCCTCGGAATGGACGTGTCCGCATTAGATTGGCAAATAGATCGTCCTTAAATTCTTCCCTCTTCGGATCCCATTTCAGTGGGCGCTGCAGTTCGTAGGCAATATTGGCCAGGTTGCACATCGAAGCCGTTCGATGACCGGTTTCCACATCCGAAATTGGCCGCTGCCGCGTGCGTATGGCTTTGATCCAATCCTGGTAATGGTTGTCGCTGAAGTATACGCGTTTGTCGGTTTCCTTCAGTTCTGCCTTGGCCAGTTTTTCGTTGGGGAAGGTGCGTAAAAATCCACGGCTGATCTCTATTTTTCCTTCCGAGCCGATAAACTGCACGGCGTTGCTTTCACCCCAATTCACATGATTGACGACTATACCATTGGCATAGGTCATTTTTAATCCACGTTTGGCGGGTTGATCGGGCGGGGTAAACTCAACCGGACCTGATTCATCCATATTGAGCCCCCACTGCACAATGTCGAACATGTGCGCACCCCAGTCGGTAATCATACCACCGCCAAAGTTGCGGTAGTTCCGCCAATTGGGATAGATGTCGCGTTCAATTGGGGGAGCCAGCTCCGAGTGAAAATCACGGTACAGCGAGGGACCGACCCACAAGTCCCAATTCAGGCCATCGGGAACTTTTTCTGAAGACAGGTTGCACTGGACGACCGGGTCACCCACATGTACGTTAATTTCCTTGATGTCGCCAATGTAGCCGTTTCGCACCAGCTCAACCGCATGGCGGAAGTCTCGCCAGGAACGTTGCATGTTTCCGGTTTGAAAAACACGGTCGTACTTGCGGGTGGCATCTACCATCGCACGCCCTTCGGCAATAGTCAGTGCCATGGGTTTTTCGCAGTAAATATCTTTTCCTGCCTTGGCGGCATCTACCGCTATTTGGGAGTGCCAGTGGTCAGGCGTGGCAATCACCACCGCGTCAACTTCCGGATTGGCCAGCAATTCGCGGTAGAATTCGTAGGTCTGAATTGATCCATTCGGGTCTGCTTTTTTCGCTTGTTGCATGAACAAGCCCAGTTTTGCCTGGTACACTTCGCAGGCGGCAACCGGAACTGCATCTTTGCAATTTTGGGTGAAGTAATTCAGCAGAATGCGCCCTTGCTTGCCGGTGCCAATGTAGCCAAGGTTGATCCGGTCGTTGGCAGCCGCATAGCCGTTACCTCCCATGACGTGGCGCGGAATAATTGTTACAGCCGCGGCTCCGAGGGCTGCCTTTCCAAGAAAATTTCTTCGGTTTAATTTTTGATTCATTTGTTTAGCGTTTAGTTTGACATGAGGTCAGGCCTAAGATAAGTAATTTTTTTGAAGCTGGCGGTAGCTGCTTGTTTCCTCATCTTTGGTGTCAGCTCAACGATCCATTGTCCTTTGAAAGCCCCCAACTAATGAGTACTTCCCTGAAAGCTTAAGTCATCCAAGCCTTTTTTCCACGGGCGTTTGAGAAACTTCGAACGGTGCTATTCCCGCTCTCTGAATTTCAGGATCAACGTTGCCGGATTCGGAGAAGGTAGCGGGTCTTGAGTTTAGAGGCTCTGGTTTTTGGATTTAGAAATTTTATGGAAAGGCTGCTCATGCTGTTGTGCTGAAAGACTCCGATAGTGTCAATGGCAATATTCATATCAACCAGTTGTTGGATACCTTCTGGTCCTGTGAAGAGCCAGTCGTTGGCGGGGGGGTCTATTCGTTTGAAATCATCAGGAGTAACCAGGTATTTTCCATAGTTTTTCGAATAAAGAAAAACCTCCCAGTAGCGGGCCTCAGGCATGAAAATATGGAGTTGCTCGCTGGAGTTTGCCTTCTGGTTAAAAATATCACAAGCTTTGAATGAAGCTTGGTATTGAATTAGGTTTGGCTGGATGTGGGCGTTGAGCGTAAATAACAAGGCCGAAATGGCGAGCACCAGGTAACTGAGTTGCTTGTTCAGGCTGTCTTTCCAGGAAAGCACATATACAAAGCCTCCCAGCAAGGCGACAATCACCAGCCAAATCCATCTGTCTGGATTTGGAAAAACGAAAATCAAAAACGCACCAGACAGTACAAAAAGGAGGATGCCGATTACCACGTGGATGGAGCTAACGATCTTCCTGAGTTTTGCAAATTGAGTTTTGTCGAAAATCAGCAAGGCCCATCGTGCTGACAGTATCGAGATTAGTGGAAGCACGGGCATTTCGTAGTGAGGGTTCTTCGCTTTAGCTACCGAGTTGATGAGCAAATAAACCAGAACTCCTCCCAGGGTGTAAAATTCATCTTTGCTGTTGACGCGCCACTTTTTCTGAACCTGTTCACGAATCTGCATGAAAATACCCAAAAAGCTGAAAACAGCCCACGGAGCTATCATATACAGGGTGGTATGAATATAAAAAAACGGATCGTTGTTTTTCCCAGCGTAGCTACCACTGATTCGGCCAGCATTGTTCGTCCAGAAATAGAACTTAATGCCCTCCAGTCCAAACTGGTCATAAAGTCCCCACAGGGCTGGTACGATCATCAGCAGCACAATGGGGATAGCCAGCAGCCAGCGGTAATCGAAAATGGCCTTGAAGTTGCGCGTAAAAAGCAGATGCAGTCCCACAGCTGAACCGATAATAACGATTGCGACAGGCCCTTTCGTTAGCATAGCCAATCCAACCAATAGGGTTCCCAGGTAGAAATGGTAATCTTTCCGTGTTTTTACCCAAGCCGCGTATTGCCAAATTGACAAGATGACGGGAACAACGAGCAGGGTGTCGGTATGGATGTCGTTGTGAAAATGAACATATCCCAGGCAAGTTGCCCACATGAATGCTGATAAAACTCCAATTCTCTCATCGTATAATGTTTTGCCCAGCCTAAAGGTGCCGTATATCCCGGCAAGCGAGATGAGCAAAATACCGAGCTTGTATGCAGCTATTGAAATGCCGAAGGGTTTAAAAATCATAGCCGCAATCCAGAAAAGAAGCGGGGGCTTTTGGTCGTAAGGGTCACCGCCAATAGTCATGTTTATCCAGTCCTGATTATCCAGAATCTCCCGGCCAACCTGGGCATATTTTGCTGCATTAATAACAACAGGAATAAATAACCCGGCAATATTTACCAGTAAGTATAGAATAATGCCCAAAAAGAGCCAATGTTTGTGCTTCATATTGATTGTGGAATGACAAAACTTAATCCGGAACGAAATAACGAAAAAGAATGATTACAGAACGGCAAAAATACAAATAACATCTTTACAAGTTCGTTTTTTCTTTCTGTCATTTGACACCCACAGAATCGTCAAACGGTCTGAACCTCTGAATTGAATATGTAGAAGTGGGGGCCTTGGGGGATTCGTTAGTTCCTAAATTTAAGGAATTGACATCACCAGCTATTAATTGCTGTTTTACCCAACGTGTATCAGCAAAATCCCTTGAAAGCAGTGATTTTACTCATAGAATTGAAGGCTTTCCATGTCTGGAAAAAGCTTTTACGTGAAATTACCCATTGTTTTATAACATAGCAC
>SWCA01004856.1_pt1 | contig 25005 bp, 26 predicted proteins | sample 4692961 | NCBI WGS metagenome assembly SWCA01 (sample SAMN10267275, study PRJNA491770) | bioreactor metagenome | isolation source: DHS bioreactor inoculated with | place: Japan: off Shimokita Peninsula
ATACCAAATATTTTTGTAGAAAGAGTAGGGAAGTAATCAAATGTTGAGTGGAGAGAATTATCTTCGTTAAATAATTGCGGTGCACAAATACTGGTGTTTTTATTTTTTTCGCAAAATTCGAATAAAGGGTCTAAAACATTATTAAAGAAAAGTGTATCATTGTTCAAAAAAAAGAAATATTCAGCATTTATATCTTTTGAAGCTTCCATATTTCCCGCTGCAAAACCAATGTTTTTTTCATTTCTTCGTATTTCAATTTTATCAGATTTTAAGGAAAATAATTTTTCATATTCTTCTTTAGTTGAACCGTTATCGTAAATAATTATTTTATAATTTGATTTTGTTTCGAAAGAAAAAATGCTTTTTACGCAGTCAAAAGTGAAGGATGAGGAATTGTAATTCAGAATAATAATGGCAATATCGGTTTTCAAACTTCCTCTTAAATTAATCTTTTCTAATAATTATCACACAAAAATAATAAACAAAAGACTAGTATTTTAATTATTTGCCATAGTAAATAAAAGATGCCGAAACATAAATTTCGGCATCAAATAAAATGAGAATTTAGAAATCCATTTTCATTCTTTGATTTCGCATATTGTGATGTGCTCTTCTATCTCTATCGCCAATTTGATGCATCAGCTTTTTTTCCCATTTCTCTTTTTGAGTGTCATCCAAAATATTATGAACCGAAGCCCAGAAATTGAATCTTTCATCTTCAATTTTATTTTCAATTTCTCGTTTGTCATCAAGTAAAGATTTCATTTCGGAAATTGTATAATTATCTTCGCTTAAAAGTCTCTTAATTTCAAGCTCAGATTTTTTCATATCGCTTCTAAGATTTATAAGTTTTTCTTCATGAGTAAATCGAAGTTCTTTCATGGTTTCCTTTTGTGCGTCTGTTAAATCTAATTTAACAAAATCACCATTAGGGGGCGGAGGCGGCATTTTAGATTTGGGCTGTGCATTTATGGAGATGAAAAATATTGCACTTATTAATAAAACTATTTTTATACTTCTCATTTCTTACTCCTTTTTTGTGTGATTTAGTTTTTAGACATTTGATTTTACCGGCTGGTTTAAAAGAGAAAAAAATTAAACCATGAAATGCTTTATCTTGTCTAAGTAAATAAGAAATGGATTTTACTGTTTGAATGATAAGGAACTTATAAATAAATTTTTGCAAGGTGATGAAAATTCTTTCAACCTGCTTGCTAAAAAATATATTGATAAAATATATTGGCATGCTAGAAGAATGGTAGGTAATCATTTTGATGCCGATGAAATTGTTCAGCAGGTTTTGGTAGTTATGTATAATAAATTAAGCAGTTTTAATAAAGATTCAGCATTATATACATGGATTTACAAAATTACATATACAAGATCTTTGAACTTATTGAAAAGTAATTCAATCAAGAATTTCTTTGGAATATCCAATGAACATAATGAAATTCCAAGTGAATATTCTACTTATGAAAATTACGAAAACAAAGAAATGCTTAGTAAAATTGATGATGCGCTTTTAAAAGTTCCGCCAAAACAAAGAGAAGTTTTTTCTTTAAGACATTTTGAAGAATTAAGTTATCAAGAAATATCTGAAATTACAGGTAAAAGTATTGGTTCAATTAAAGCAAACTATTTTCATGCTTTTAATCGATTAAAAGAACTATTGGAAATAGAAGATGAAGAAAAAAATGATTAGGATTTAAATAAAATGAAAAAGCTAAAACTAACAGAATATTATAAAAATAATGTGCTAAATAGAGCAATGTTAAGAGTGCCTTCAAAAAAAGGTTTTTTAATATTCCCTAGAATGAATTATTTAGTGAGCGCTTCGATAGCAATAATGCTCATTTTTGTCTTTTCAAGCATTGATATAAAAAATGAAAATCAGTTTGATGATTCATCATTTTTTGATTCCGAAATTCTGGTTGATAATGTTTATGAATATCTAAACGAAATAAATCAAACAAAGAGTTATGAGTTATCTGATTATTATAAAAATTTAAATGAAGAGGAAATTGTTGAAATATTTCAAGAAATGGATTCTATATTTAATAATGAATCTTCTTATTTAATCGAAAATATTGCCGGGAACACAGATTTTTAATACGAGGGAAATATGAAAAAAATAATATTTATAATCTTTATTTCTGTTCTAGTTATTACTGCGCAAGAGCGCGATGATAGACATAAAAATCATGAAATTGATAAATATGAGCAGTTGGAAAAAATTAAATTAATTGAGCTTCTTAATTTGGACGAACAAGCAACATTAAAATTGTTTGCTAAACGAAATGAATCAAGAAATAGAATGAAAGAAATAAACGATAAGCTGGCAGAGCTGACAAGAAAAATTAGTGCAAATTTTCAAGATGAAAAATCATTAAATGATTCAGAAGCAGAAAAGTATATTAATCAGATAAAAGAATTAGAAAGAAAGCATCACCAAGAGAGGGAAAAATTTATCTCCAGCCTAAATGAAATCCTAAATAAGGAACAAATTCTAAAATATATTGTTTTTGAAAGTAGATTTAGAGATGAAGTAAGGAAAAAGTTCTTTAATAGGAGGAGCAAAAGAGTAGATTAATTAATACCTTTTCCACCTCGTTCCAAAAGAATATTTTGAAGAAATAATTTGTTGCAATTAAAGGAGCTTAAAATTATTTTAGAGCTTCTTTCTTTTTGCGGAAGTGGTGGAATTGGTAGACACGCTATCTTGAGGGGGTAGTGCTCTTCCGAGCGTGCGGGTTCAAGTCCCGCCTTCCGCACCACACACATGTTAACATGAAAAAACATAAGGGTATAATTATGAATAAGTTCATTAACATCACTTTTCTATTATTGTTTTCTTTTTTGCTGATAAATGCACAAGAAAAAGTTGAACCAGAAATTGCTAAATTGGTTTCTGAAGGAGATACTTTCTTAAAATCAGGTAATTATGAAGGTGCATTAGTTAAGTATAATGAAGCTTTAAAGTCTTCCCAGAATTATCAGATATATTATCAAAAAGGTATTGCTTTAATAAAACTTAAAAAGTTAGTTGAAGCACAAGATGCATTAAAGAAATCTCTTGAAAAAAATCCTGATAACACCGGAGTTTATGAAATTTTAGGGAAAATTGAATACGCAACGAAAAACTACGATGCTGCTATTGAACATTTCCAAAAATATTTAGAGAAAGAAACTAAAGCTTCTCAAAAAAATAAAACTAATCAGTTAATTTCAAAAGCCTATTACAGTATGGGCGGACAAGCAAAGCAAGACGGTAATTTCCAAAAGGCTGTGGAAATTTTAGAAAAGTCTGTTGCCGCTTACGATTACGATCTAGCTTATTTAAAACTTGCTGAAGTTTTTACTGAATTAGGAAATTATGATAAAGCAATTGAAAATGCAGACAAAGCCTTAAATTCAAGAAAAACTATTCCCAAAGGAGCTCCATATTATTTTAAAGGAATGGCTTTTAAGAAAATGGGCGATATTGAAAAAGCTAAAGAAAACTTTTTACTTGGTGAAAAAGACAAAGAATATGGCGAGCAATGCAAGTATGAACTTGCCAAATTGAAATAAAGTTTTTAATTATTTTGTGGGTTTACAAACAGGGGCTGTCTCAGATATGCTTTTGTCATCACGAGCAAAGCGAAGTGATCTAATTTTTTAGCAAGCAATTAACGAAAGATTGCTTCAGCAAAAAACGCTTCGCAATGACAATTTGGGATATTTGAGACAGCCCCTTTATTACTTATCAAAAATATTTACTTCTAAATTTAGATAATCTTAAAAAGCACTGTTAATTGAACAGTAAAAGAATTTATCCCTTCTTCCGAAATTATTGCATTTACAGTCTGGATATCACCCTTACCAATTAAGTTGTTGAAATTATATTTTACATTCAGATCCAAATCAATTTTTGGTAATGCTGTAAATTCAACGCCTGCTCCAATTCCTAAACCGTAACGTGAAAATGAAGAGTTTGTTTCATTACCGTTTATTTCAACTTTTCCAAAACTGTTAATCAAAATATCAGCACCAATGTATGGTTTAACGGGACCCGGAACTGGCAGTAAACCAAATTCGGCTCCTAAACCAATTGTTAGCAAACTTGATTCTGTTTCGATTTTTGTTATACCAACACCCGTATTAAAATCACCACTTGCGCTTAATGGATTGTAAGCTACAAATGCTATTGCCTTAATTAAAATTAAATCTAACTTTGCTTTTAATCCATATTGAATATTGCTGCTAAAACCTAACCCATTTTCACTGATGTCATTTTTGTAACTGTCAGGTGATGTGAAAGTATTATAGCCTGCTAATGGGCCAATCTTCAATCCTTGTGCAAATGAGATTGTCGTTAAAAGTAAAAACGCGCTAATTAAGTACTTGATTTTTTGCATATCATTCTCCTTTAATAATTGTGGATGAACTAAACTCCCTTTAAGTTCAACTACTAATATATTATATTCAGACTTAAAAATTTTCCAAAAAGATACAATTATTTTGATAGAACATTCCGATTATTTTTATTTAGCACTTTTTAGCGTGATAATAATTTCTCTAATTGTAATTTCGGAAGGATTAGCAAAAAGAGAAATCATCCATAAAGAGTTATCCAGGAAACTTTTGCATTTAGTAGCTGTTTTTATAACCGCTTATGCATCCTACGTTTTTGAGGATTATTTGCTTTTGAAAAGCGCCGCAGGAATTGCAGTGATTTTAACATTTTTTGCCGTTTATAAAAATTTAATTCCTTCTATTCATAAGAATAGAAAGGGAAGTTGGGGAATATTCTTTTTCCCGTTATCGTTTTTTATTGTCCTTACTCTTTTTGGGCAAGAGAATAAAGAAATAATTACTCTGGCATTTCTAATTTTAGCTTTAGCCGATTCACTTGCTGCAATTACGGGTACTTTTTTTAGCAAAAGTTTTTTCAATTTGACTAGTGATAAAAAATCACTAATTGGTTCTTTAACTTTTTTTACTATTTCAATTATCATTCTTGTCGTTGTTCCCAAAGAATTTAATTTTGATTTAAGCGGACAGATTAGTTTTACAAGCATGGTTGCTTTGGCTTTAGTACTAACTTTGTTCGAAGCAATATCATCAAAAGGATTTGATAATTTTATTGTTCCGATTATAGCATCAATAATTTTGTTCGTTTTCCAAAATAATATTTCCGTTCAAAACCAATTTGTAATTGGAATTGGACTCTCAGCAATTGTTGCTGTCTTATCTTACAAAGTGAAATTCTTAACTTCTGATGGTTCTGCGGCAACTTTTTTACTTGCTGGATTAATTTTTGGTTTAGGCGGATGGAAATGGAGTTTACCAATTTTAACTTTTTTTATTCTTTCCAGTCTTCTTTCCAAACTAAGAAAAAAATATAATAATGAAGTTGAATTGTATTTTGAAAAATCAAGTACCAGAGATTTTATGCAAGTATTAGCAAATGGCGGAATTGGCGGCATTCTTGTTATACTTAATCAGTTAATAAATAGTGAAATCATTTATTTGATTTATCTCTCTTCATTAGCGGCAGTTTGTGCTGATACTTGGGCTACAGAAATTGGAACACTTAAAAAGCAGACTACGTATAACATTCTAAATCTGAAACCTGTTGATCAAGGTATTAGCGGAGGAATTTCGGTCTTTGGAACTTTGGGTGCAATTTTAGGTGCTTTTGTTATTTCACTTTCGGGTATATTATGGATTGAGTTTTCTGTTATAAATTATATTCTGCTTATTGTATTTACCGGTGTTGCCGGAAGTCTTTTCGACAGCATTTTGGGGGCTACAATTCAATCAAAAAATATATGCTATGTTTGTAATAAAATAACCGAAAGGAAACATCATTGTGGAGAAGAAACTTCGCATCATAATGGATTCTATTGGTTGAATAATGATATTGTAAATTTATTAGCCGGACTTTCCGGCGGATTATTAATTTTAGTTTTAGCGTGGTGATATGAATAAAATCTTTTTCAGTATAATTCTTGTTTTTTCACTTCTTAATGCTCAATCCAGTTCTGAGCTTTTTGAAAAGGGAATGACAGCTTTTAATAATGCAGATTATGTCGGTTCTTATAATATCTTTTCAGAATTAATTTCTAAAAGTAAAGTCGATGATCAAATCACTTCATCGGCAAAATATTTTTTAGGCGAATCATTATTAGGATTGAAGCAGATAGACGGCGCCGCTGCAGAGTTTGAAAAATTTGTAGCTAACTATGATTTATCAAATTACAGAGAAACTGCTCTATATAAACTAGGAACTATTTATTTTGAAAATCAACTTTACGGAAAAAGTAGAGAAAAATTATTAATCCTCATTAAAGATTATCCCGAAGGTCAGTACACCGGCACTTCATACTACTGGGTTGGGGAAGCCTATGCTGCGGAAGGGAAATATCTGGATGCGGAAAACTTTCTTCAAGAAGCAATTTCAGCTAGAAATAAAAATAAACATATCGATTATAGTTTGTATTCTCTAGCTGGAATTTATGAGAAAACATCCGATTACAGTTCGGCAGTTTCTTATTATGATGAGCTTCTTTCATACTACAGAGACAGCAAATTAGCTCCTTACGCTCAATATCGAATTGGAATCTGTTATTACAATCTGAAAGAATACGATAGCGCGGTTCTTGAATTAAGCGATACAATGATTGATAAATTACCAATAGATGTTCAAACAGAAGCCAGATATTATTTGGCAAATTCCTTTTTTAAATTGAAAGAATATAATAGTGCAGCAAATGTTTTTTAATGAAATTCTTTCTAAATATGACGATAAAATAAAAGCTGATAATGTAAGATTTGGTCTTGGACTCATAAGTTTTCAGAAACAAGATTATAACGAATCTTTTAATATTTTTAATGTCCTATCCGAAAATGCCTCCAGCGATAGTATAGCACAAAAATCTCTTTATTGGGGAGCTGAATCAAAAAGGTATTTGAATCAAGAAAATGAAGCACTTGCTATTTATGATAAATTCTTAAAAAGATATCCTAATTCAAATTTATCTTCTTTAGTTCTCTTTAAAGTGAGCGTAATTTATTATAACAATAAAGATTATTCTAATGCAGAAAGATTTTTATTAAGATCTTTAGATACCGACGATGATGAAATTTTGTCAAAGTCATTTAAACTTCTTGGTGAAATCAGCTTAGTTAAAAAAGATTATTCAAGTGCGGAAGAATATTTTGCAAGCGCCTTAAAAGCCAATCCCAATCCGGGTGAGGATAGTTTCAGATCTCTTTTAGGACTAGGAGTTACGCAATATTATCAGAATAATTTTGAAGAATCAATTACTAACCTTTCCGATCTTGCGGCCAGAGGCGATGGTTTCGAAAAAGATAAAGTTAATCTTTATTTAGCAGAATCTTATTTTGCAAAAGGAGAATTTAACAAAGCTCTTCAGAATTATAAATTAGTAAACTTGTTTTCCGAAGAGGTTGGAAAGGATGCTTTATATGGACTAGCTTTTGCTTATTTCAATATGAAGGATTTTCCTAATGCCGTTTATTATTTTAAAGAATATGTAACTAAATATAGAAATGATGAATTGTACTTTGATGCAAAATTAAGATTGGCAGACAGTTATTATGGAACTAAAAATTTTGACGAAGCAGCAAAGATTTATAAAGAAATATTCTATAATAATAGAAAAAAAATAAAAGATGATTTTGCTTATTATCAGTTTGCACAAGCTCTTTTTAAAGCCGGAAATTCTGCCGAAGCAATTTTGGAATTAAGAAATCTTCAAAATAAATTTACCAATTCAAAATACATGGATGATGCCCAATATTTAATTGGATGGATTTATTTTCAGCAAGCACGGTTTGATCTTGCAATTAGCAGCTATAAGCAAATAATAAATTTCTACAAAAATTCTCCGTTAGTTCCAATTGCATATTATTCAATTGGCGATGCTTATTTTAATATGGGAAGTTATGATTCTTCAATTGTTTACTATAGAAAAATAATTTCGAACTACCCGAAATCTCAATTTGTTTTTGATGCAGTAAATGGAATTCAATATTCATACGTAGCAAAAGATAAGCCGGATATGGCTGTTAATGTTATTGACCAATATGTTGCAAGCAATCCTACTTCAAAATTTGGTGATCAAATCTTATTCAAAAAAGGTGAAATCTATTACGGTATTGAGAATTATGAATTAGCTAAAGTCAGCTATAAAGAATTTATTGCTACTTATCCAAACAGTCCGCTCGTTCCAAATGCATATTATTGGATTGCAAAAAGTTCTATGTTTCTGAAACAAAGAAATGATGCAATTTATAACTACAATTTTGTCATTGAAAAACACGCAAATTCCGAAGTTGGAATTACTTCTATTCTTGATTTAGCAAAGTTATATGAAGAAGGGAAAGAACCAGAAAAGGCAATTGATTTATACGATCAAGCAATAAATTTTTTATCTGATTCTCCTAGACTTCCGGAATTGCTTTTTGCAAAATCTGAGCTTTTAGTTAATATCAAAAATTTACCCGAAGCATACAAAACATTGAATTATCTGATAAATTATTATGATGGATCTTTATTCTCAGATAAGGCGAAAATTGAGCTTGGTCTTTTAGAATTAGATAGAAAAAATTTCTCTAATTCTGAAGATTTATTTAGAAATGTTAGTGAAAGAAGAAAAGATGATTTAGGAGCTAAGGCGCAGTATTATTACGGTCTTTCTTTATTCAATCAAGAAAAAATAAATGATGCAATCTCGGCATTTGTAAGAGTGAGATCAGTTTACACTACATATTTAGAATGGTATTCAAAGTCGCTTTTGAAATTGGGCGATTGCTATGTTAAAATTAACGATAAAAAGAATGCAAGAGATATGTATAGAGCAGTTTTGAAATCAAACCGAAATAATGAGATTGCAAATGAAGCAAAAAGGAAATTAGATAGTCTATGATAAGAAAATATTTTTTACTCTGTTTATTTGTCTTTACATTATACGCACAAGATAAAAATACGGGACAAGAAATTGAGCTTCCGGATTTTGTAATTACCGGTATTCAAAGCGTTGATGTTCCAACAATGGCAAAACGAAAAATTGATTTAATTCCTGTTCTATCAAATGAATTTTTTAATCCGGTTTTTTCTCCGGAAGATTTAGAAATGTCCAAAGACTCAAATCCAATTATAAGAAACGTTGATATTCTTAGTAGTAAAGAGTATAATAACGGAATCCTCAAGCTGGGAGCCGGCATTCACGTGCTTCCTTTTGGAGAATTTAATTTTACGCAGAGTTTTAATCACTTTGTTCTAAATACAAAAGTGTTTGGAAAAAACACTAAAGCTTATATTGACAATGCTGATTATAATATTTCCGGTGCGGAATTGAACACTGATGTTTATATAAGCAATCTGTCCAAGGCTTTCCCCGGACTAAATATTTCTCTCGGAGGGAATATTTATAGAGATAAATATAAGTTTTATGGAAGCGCACTTCCCGGAAACGAAAGAGAAACTACCAACGGAAAAGGACATCTTTCGTTTGTAAATTATTTTAAGAAAGAAGTTAATTATGGTTTAGTATTTGACGCTACATATCTGAATGTAAACAGCAATGGTTTCGATGAGATGAATTATGGCGTAAAAGGATTTTGGCAGAGTAAATTCAATTACTTTGGTTTTAAGGTTGCCGGAGAGTTTCAGCAGCAGCAACTGCAAGACAATTTAATTTTGGATTCGCAAAATAAATTTTATGGCATTAACACAACCATCAAATTACAACCTTCAAAATATCTTGGATTGGAACTTGGACTTCAATTAGCTCGGCATGATACAATTTCGTTAATAACTCCTTTTGTTGGCGTGGATGTTAAATTGGAAAAAGGAATTTCTTTGTTTGCAGAATATCATCCTCAATATCAATTCTACTCTATCCGGGATTTGATAATGATGAATAGATTTCTGAATATTTATGGTCAACAAAATTATTTCACAAAAGATAACTCTAATTTTAAAATAGCTGTCAAATATGAATACTTGACTCTTTTTGACGTAAGTGCGGGCTTTGAAGCCCGAACAGCATCAAATTATTTTTATTTTGAAGATAGAACATCTAGAGGAATTTTTGATACTTATAAAGAAGATGATGTGAAAATTGTTACTTTATTTGTAAGCGGAAATTATTTATCAAGCAGATTTGGTAATTTCTTTGCCGATCTAAAAGTTCATGATGCAAGAGCTTTTAATGACAATGTAATCCCTTATAATCCCGGTTTTACTATTAGTGCAGCATATAATTATAATTTCTTTTTTGGATTGGATGCAACTCTAAAATATAAATATATAGGTGAATCGTATTCGGACATTCAGAATTCAACTAAAATACCATATTTTAACAACTTACATTTATTGTTACGTTATAATGTTTTTGATAAGTTTTATACTACACTGGAGCTAAATAATATTTTTAACAGCAGCAATTATAACTGGATTTTATATCAAGAGAAAACTTTTGATACCTTATTTGGAATTGAATATCACTTTTAGATAAATGAAAAAAGAATCATTAAAAGAAAATATTGCAAAAATACTTGGCGTTTCTTCTCTGGAAAAGGAATTAGCTTTAGAAGTTTTTTTAGAGAAAGTTGCAGAATCAATTGATTATGATCAAGCAATAAAAATTGACGGGCTTGGTGTATTCCAACTTAAAAAAAATGTCCCCAGCAAGGATGAACAGAGCTACATTGGGAATACAGATCCCAGAAAAGATAAAGTTATTTATTCGGCTTTCGATCAAAAGTCCTCGCGAGAAAGTAATTCGTTATTTCTTTCCTTTGATGTAAAAGCTAAATCCAAAAATGAATTTGAGTTTGATGACGAAATTTTCAGTCCCGGTGTAGGAAAACCTATTCCAATTAATACAGAAAATGAAGATTCCGATTCATCAATTCATATGATAAAAAAATCTTTAGAAGAAAGAGTAACTGAGTTAATTGAAGAAAGTGAAAAAGTTAATAACTTTGATATTTGGGATGACTTTTACAAAAATGTAGATAAAAATATTGAAGATGATTCACAAGAAATAGAATTGACTGATGTTGATTCCTCTCAAATCGAATTATCAGATGAAGAAGAAGTTGCCGATGAAATAATTCAAAAAGAAAATGAACATGAAATAAATTCTGAAAATGAAGAAAATATTTCTTTATCGGAAGAAGATGAATTTGATTCTGATTCTATTTTCCCTGAAGAGATGAAGAGTGAAGAGGAAAATATTCCGGCAAGTGGAGTTAGCTTTTCGCAAGATGAAATTGATAAGTTATTAAGCAATGTAAGTGTTGAAGATGATGCTGATTTGATTGCTGAAAATGATTCAACTGACGATAGCGATTTGAGTGCTTTTGCTGAGCTTACAAGATATTTTGATCATGAAAATCAAAATGAAGACAAAATTGATGATGATTTTGATGCATCAGAAATAAATGATGAGCTTGATGAAGACGACCCTTTTGCTTCTCTTGAAAAAACTTTTAATGGCGAAATTGATGTTGATAATCTTGATGAGGATTCTCGTGAACCAGAAACCTTAGAAAATGATGAAAATGAAATAGACAATAAAGAAAATATTGAAGAAGAAGTTGAATCATCAAAAGAAGAAAATAAATTAACGGATGAAGGAATTCATCCCTCGCATACTATTGAGTTTTCTCCGGATAGTGATAAGCAAGTAGAAAAGATTGATGGTAAATCTTTAATTAAAAAATTTGGATTATTATTTTGGGGAATTGCGGCAATATTTGTTTTAGTAACGGTTGGTGGTGTTTATTTCCTTTTCTTTAATGAATCTCAGATAACTGAAAAACCTCAGGAAGCGATCGTTGCTGTTACGGATTCACTAAAAAAAGATTCTGTTGTTAATCCTATTGTTGAAAGAATAGATTCACAAAGTGTGAAAAAAGAAGATTTGGTCTCTGAAGAAGATCCAATTATTGAAAGAGGAACTCCAGTAGTTGAAAAAGAAAATCCGGTTGAAAAAAAAGAAACTCCAATTGTAGCAGAAGTTTTTAAGAAACCTGAAACTACTTCTGAAAATAAAAGTACAATATCTAATGTTGATTTAAGAGATGAAGTTGAAGTAAGCAGATTTATTTTTACAAACGGTACAAAATATTCGGTACAAGTTTCAAGTTGGAAAAAGAAAAGTATTGCTGATCAAGAGGCATACAGATTTGAAGCTATGGGATATAAAGCTGCAGTTGTTGAGGCAGAATTAAGTAAGTTAGGAACTTGGTACCGAGTGAGAGTTGGATATTTTGATACAATTGAAAAAGCAAAAGAATTTCAGAACAAACAGAAATAAGCGGTAGGGGAGAATGCGAATAATAATGGTTTTACTTAAAGGCGGTTGGTTAATGCTGCCAATTTTAATTTCGTCGCTTGTAGCACTTGCAATTATTATTGATAGATATATAGTTATTCGAAAATCAAAATTAAATGTTCCGGCTTTTTTAGTAAAAGTAAGAGGTATGTTACGAGAAGGAAAGATTGAAGCCACTATTGCTTTTTGTAAAGAAGAAAAAACTCCCGCTGCATTTATTGTAAGAAAAGGTTTGCGTAAATATCATTTAGGTCATGAAAGAGTTAAGGAAGCCATTGAAACTGCAGGTAAGCAGGAAGTTACAAAACTTGAAAAAGGATTATCTGTTCTTGCAACAATTTCCGGAGTTGCCCCATTGCTAGGTTTTTTAGGAACAGTTACCGGAATGATTTCAGCTTTTAGAAGAATTGAAGATCTTCAAGGTGCCGCAAATCCAAGCGATTTAGCGGGTGGAATCTGGGAAGCCCTTATCACTACTGCTTTTGGTCTGGCTGTTGGTATTGTAGCTTATACTTTTTATAATTATTTACTTTCTTCAATAAAAAAACTTGTTATTGATATGGAAGTTGTATCAAATGATGTTGTTGATACTCTAGAAGAATATGGCAAAAGTAAAAAGAGCTGATTATGAAATTTGAAATGGAAAATAAACCGCTTAATATCTTTAACTTTTCTTCGTTAACAGATATTGTACTTTTACTCCTTATATTCTTTCTATTAACTTCGCAGTTTGTTATTCAAACCGGTGTAAAAGTAAAGCTGCCCGGTTCAAAAACAAACGAACAGACTTTACAGACAAAATTAATTGTTTCCATAACTTCAGATAGTAAAGTTTTTTTAGGAAGTGAATCGGTTGGGATTGACGGGCTTTCTCTAAAATTAGATGAAGCTGCTAAAAATTCAACTGATAAAAATTTGGTTATAAGAGCCGATAAAGAAGTTAACATCGATATGGTTATTAAAGTTATTGATGCCGCCAAAGGTGTTGGCATAGATAAGTTTACAATTCAAACCGAAAAAGAATCGTTTTAATATCATGAGAAAATTTAGGAATACATCTTATTTGTATTCTTTTGCTATTCATTTAGCAATTGCATTAGCTCTATTTTTTGCAAAGCTTTCAAATGAAATTGAAGAAGATGATTTTGTAACCATTGGTTTTGGAAATATCTCTTCTACAAGTTCTAAAGGAGTTTTGGGACAGCAAGTTCCTGTTGAAAATAAAATTCCCGAAATCAAACCAAAAGAAATTACTAAGGAAAAAGAAGAAAAAGTTGAGCTTCCAAAAGCTCAAAATGTTTCTGATGATAACACTATTACCAAAATTGATAAAAAGGAAACTAAAGAGGAAGAAATAAAACCTGCTCCTAAACCGGTAATTAAAGAAGATCTTTCAGACGCAAAGGGGAAAGAAGATTTCGGAGATGGATTAGGCTCATCAGGATTTCAAATTGATTTTGGCGGAAGCGGAGTAAGAAAAATTTATAGTTATAGTCTGCCTGAATATCCTGAAGGGGTTTCAAAAGAAATTGATGTTAAATTAAGATTTACAATTATGCCAGATGGCACAGTAGGAAAGATTTTCCCGCTATTTAAAGCTGATACAAAACTTGAAATGGCTGCAATTAATTCATTAAAACAATGGCGCTTCGAACCAATTCCAGAAAACAAAAGGAAATCGGAACAAAAAGCAATAATTATTTTCCCTTACCGCCTCCAATAAAATCTTTGTAATAATTTTTATAAAAGAAAATCTCAATAATTGTAAGCAAAATAAGATTGAATTTATCCAACGTGAAATTAAATGCGAATCCGTCCGGTTTCTTCAACCACATTCCCACAAATTGAAATACAAACCACAATGGTGAACTGCTGTCTATGTAATATGAAAAAATAGTCTGATCAAAAAATAATTTTGTGAAAAAACTTAAAAAAGCCCAGCCAACGGAAAACAAAATTATAATCAAAATCATATTATAAAATGCTGACGAAATAGATTCATCCTTTTTCACTCTATAGAAAATATAGATAACAAAAATTGCATGAAGCAGAAAAATGAAAGCAATTATCATCTATTTCTCTTTTTTTAATTTCGAATTTAAAATTGGAACACTCACTAATCCACCAATTATTCCAAATACAATTCCGAAAAATAAATTATTGACCAGCATCGAAACCGCATAAATAGGGGAGAATCCGGTAGTTTTAATATCTGTAACAATTGATTCAAAAATATTTACCACTTCCTGCTTAACAGTTTCATCAAACGGAAGATTTTCCATCATAATTGGCAAGTTATTAAACGCCAATAAAATATCGTTTGAATGTGTTATTAAAGTAATGAATACATCAAAAGTTGTTGCAAAAAGTGCGGCAATAATTCCAGTTAAAAGTCCGATTAAAGCACCGCGACCTGGTTTCAACTCAAATATTACGCTTTGAGATTTCATCTCGAGGAATAGAGCCGCATAAGCCGCAAAAGGAATTATAACACAGCAAGAAAGATTTTTTATTATTGGCACAATTAATAAAACGCCTGCACCAAATCCGGCCACTAAAGAGGGAAGATATTTTTTCACATTATTCTTTTTTTATTGAGGGAAATTTAATTTATATTAATCTGTTACAACTGCATTTTTATCATTCAGACTAATCCAAAAATAATTAAAAACTGCTGAACCTAAAAACAATCCGGTTAAAAATGCAATTATTTTATTGTAACTGTAAATCGATAAATAATCATAAAACAGTATATCTGATAAGACCAAGATTGTACTAAGCGCAAAGAGTTTTTTATTCAAATTAAGGTCGATATTTACAAAAAATGAAAATACTAAACCGAACCAAACTCCGGTATATAGGCCAATACAGCGAGTGCAAACGAGCGAATGAAATCCATAGAAATTAATTAATTTTGCTTCTTCTTGATGGCAGATCAAATTCAATCCTTTTTTTACAAAAGGATAAGAAATTAATCCTATTTTATTGCTGAAAAACCAAGGTTCGGAAAACAGAAAGATTATCCAAAATGAAAAAACAAAAAAGAGAAATATTTTTAATTTTAATTCATAATTCATTTTTTTGAAATTGAATACTCTAAAACTCTTTTGGAAGTTAAAATGTAAAGCTTATCTGTAATGAAAGCTGCGTCAGTAATTATTTCTGAATCGCTTATTTCCTTTGGATGAAATTCTAAAAAGCTATTTGATATATTATTTAAGTCAAGAATTTGCAGTGAATTATCTAAGATTAATGTCATCTTGTAATCATAAATAGAAATATTATTTAGATTTTCGTCTATAGGAATTTTATTAAATCCATTCCCAAATTGGTCAAACACAAAAATCTGATTTCCATCAAGAACAAAAATATTACCGTTACGCGATATTGAAAATTTAATCGGATTATTAAGTTTATAACTTCCGGCTTCATAATTGCCAATCTGCTGAACGAAATTCCCGTTTAAGTCGTATTTCAAAATTCTAAAATTATCGGAATCAAGAATGAAAAGATCGCCAATTGAGGAAATTGCTACACAAGTTGGATAATTAAATGAAAGTTCCGGTAACTCATTTTCGTGAGTTTTAAAAACTGAAAGAAAGTTTAATTCTCTATCAAAAATTTGTATTCGGTTGTTATTTTTATCTGCTACATAAATATTTAACGGAGTTGCAAAAAGATCTATTGGTTCATCAAAAGCTTCAATTCCCCAGCCGTAACCGCCAATGGATTTATCCTCTTTGCCGTTTTTATCAAATTTATAAATTTCATTTGTACGTGTATCGGAAATGTAAATATTTCCACCGGCAGTTATAGACAAAGCAGCTGCATTTTTGAAATTTCCAAATTCGGAAACAAACTTAAAACTCTGTCCAATTAATGGAATTGTCAAAAATATAAAATATAGAATAAATCTTTTTTGCATAAAACTAAACTATAACTTTTTTTGATAAAATTAAGCTCAAAATTATTGTAAAAATCATTTTCCAATTTAGTTTTTTTTCAAAAAATAACGAGAAAAATTTGAGAAGATAGAAAAGTCTTTTTATTTTTGTCATTCAAAAGGAGATTTCTATGAAATGGTTTATGCGCTTTTTTTGGCTTATGATTATTTTACTTTTACTTTTGGGCTATCTTATAAAGAAAGCTCCGGAGTTGCTTGCAAAAATTTTCGATTTTGTAGGTTACTAAACTTAACTTTCATTTAAGCTGGCGACAAACTGCAAGCCTGCCATTCTTTAACCTATGTAATTCAGAATATCTTAATTGTTGATATTTCTAATGATCTACTATTCTAAATAAATCATCAAAATTAATTTTTCTTACAGAGTAATGTAAAAAATATTTGACACAAAGTATATAATATATTACATTGTGTATGAAATATATTACAATGTATTAAAAAAGGAGAAATAATCAGATGAAGCTCAATAAAGAAAAATATTTGAATCTTGAACTCGGTTTAACAGTCATTTTTTTCATTTACTATTTGTTTCTTACTTTTCAATCATCCAGTTATGGAAATGAGTTATTCGCAATTTATTTTCATATTGTTGTCGGTTATACAATTGCGATTATTCTTTTAGTTTTATTAATGCTTTTTATTACAAAATCGAAAAGTATTGAAAATGATGAAAGAGATAAATTAATAGAATCTAAAGCGCATCGAGCTGCATATATTTTTACAATAAGTGCAATTAATATTATTGTAGTTGCCAGCCTAATTTTTAATGAACTTTTTGAACCTTTCATAATATTTAATATTCTTTTCACAATACTATTTATTTCGCACATTATTCTAAATGTAACTCAATTGTTTTATTACAAAAGAGGAATTTGAAATGGGGAATAATGTGATCAAAAATAATATGCGCAAACTGAGATTTAATTATTCAGAAATGACGCAGCAAGAATTAGCGGATAAATTAGGAGTTTCTCGACAAACAATTATTGCAATTGAGGGAGGGAAATATTCGCCAACATTAGAGCTCGCTTTTCGGATTGCAGAGGTATTTAATGTCTCGTTAGAAGATGTTTTTCAGTATAAGCCTGATGATTAACTTATTAATATAATTTCTCATTTAATATTAACTGTTGCTGCTTTTTTTTCAACTGTACTCAGTACGAATGCTAACTTTTTGTTTAAGTGGACTTGTCTAAGAACTTGGAAATCTCAATAAATGGTAAAAACTTTGATTTCTATGAGGACTTTGAAATTCATATTTCTCAATATAAAATTCATTTATCGATTACAAAATTTCTAAGTTGTTTCTCTATAATATTGGGCATATAATTTAATTGCATCAATTTTATCCTCATTTAATCCTGTTAGCAGATCTAAAGATAAATATCCTTCAGAAAGTAAAATCCCAAATACTCTTATTAATTGCGAATATCTATAATCGTATTTTTTGTCAACCCATTTTCTTCGATCGGTTAAATAATTATGCAACTCCCAAACTTGTTCATTTTTGCTTAATTGAGATACTTTCTCTCGCAAGATCATTTTTAATGAAGTCATTTCAGACTCATAAGCAGCATCAAAGGCAGCTCGTGCAATTTTTTTTTCGCTATGTGACCAAGTAAAATCTTTATAACTCATTTAAATTCCTTTTTTTGGTTTTAGTCAATTTTGTATACAGAGAAAAAAATTTGTCACAAAAATCTAATTTTACATAACTATATGTTTAATCTTTTTTAGAAAATACTTCCCTTCATTTTTAAAAAGGAAACCATATTGGAAAATCAATTTTCATTAAATTACATGCTTTCTTTTTTACTTAATATTTCATTGAATTTTTCAACAAGCTTATCTATATCGGATTTCTTTATTGTAAGGGGAGGTAAGAATCTAAAAGTATTCAATTTGAACCCGACAATGAAACCACTTTCAAACAACACATTATTAATTTCAGTACCATCAAAATCTTTCTTTAATTCAAGGGCTAGTATTAATCCTCTGCCTCTTACGGCATGAAGTTGTTTATCAAATTGTTCCATCAATTTTTCAAGGTTTCTTTTGAAATAATCTCCTAATCGTTTACATCTATCAATCAAATTCTTTTCCTCAATAATCCTAATAACCTCTAAACCTATTGCACAACCTAAAGGATCATTTTGATGTGATTGTGCATAGGTAAATGGATTATTTGCAAATTTATCTGCTAATTCTGAGTTTACTGTTACAGCGCTGATAGGAAAGCCATTTCCTAATGCTTTCCCCACTACTACAATATCCGGAATTATTTCATAATTCTGAAAACCAAACCATTTCCCTAATCTTCCCATACCGGTAGTCACTTCGTCCGCAATAATTAGACAGCTATTTTTCTTGGATTCTCTTACTAAATTATTTAGAAAATCATAATCTGGAAATTGAACCATTTCAACTGATGCTCCGCCAGTTTCAATAACTAGAGCCGCAATACTACTGAAGTCAATTTTAGAAACTGAGCTATTATCATTAAAACGAACATTTACAAGTGAATCATTATCCATGGATATATGACCATGTCCAAATGCGCTCAAATATGAATTGTCAATTTTTAAAATCTTTTTTCGATTTGTTAAGTATTTAGCTAGTGTTATAGATAAATTAACTGCTTCTGAACCGGAACTCAGAAACACACTTGCACCATTTTTAAAACCAATTAATCTTTGCAGTTCTACTGATAAGTCTTCCGAATATTTATTCCTGAATCTATAACCGTGATGGATTGATTCTTTTATTTTCTTTTCAATAACTTTACCTAAATGGATATTGTTATGACCAATATTAGTGCACCAAACGCCGGACTCAAAATCAATATATTTTGTGCCTTCAGAATCATATTGATAACAATCACTTGATTTCACAATCAATTTATTGCTAGATTTATAAAACGGTAAGATTTCATTTCTCAAGATTTTGTTCCTCACTAATTAATATTTGAATTTCTTGCAAAAAAACATCAAATTAAATCCAATTACAAAACTTTAAGGGAATCTCAGGCCTTTTCAATTTGAGCATTTTTCTGCACAATTTAAATAACAGAAAATTAGCCAACACATAGATTTCATCTGGAATAATCTTCAGATTTATTTACTCATTTTTATATTCTAAAATATCACCGGGTTGGCAGTCTAAAACTCTGCAAATTGCTTCCAAAGTACTGAAGCGTATTGCTTTCGCTTTTCCCGTTTTTAATATTGATAGGTTAGATAAAGTTAAATCCACTTTCTCCGAAAGTTCATTTAATGACATTTTTCTTTTTGCCATCATTACATCAAGATTGACTATTATTCCCATAATTTATATCGTCAATTCGTTTTCTGATTGTAATTCAGCACCTCTTTTTAAGACTTGTGCTATTATGTAAATTATTCCCGACAAAAACAAAAATTCAGTAGATCCCCATTGAAAATGTACTTGAATTCCTTCGCCAACAAGCCATTTACTGTATCCGTTTGCTATTAAGGAAACTAATCCTGTTGCAAGTGCAATGTGACTTATTTTTAATACTAGCGCAACAATTTGTGAACCAAATGGTTTGTTAATATTTAAGTTTAGAAAAATTTTAATTACTAAATATGCTATGTATGCCTCTAATGCTGTTAAGGAAATTATAAGTGATGTGAAAATAATATAATGCAAAATACTGGACTGATAAATATCGAATAAAGTTAGTCCCATATACAGATTTTTTGCAGCTTCCTGATTCATAAACATACTTACAATAAATGAAATTATTATTGCCCCGACTTTTATGGATAAGCCAATAAATACAACCCATGTTAAAAATTTCATTATTCTAAAAATACTGTCGGTTTTTGTCTTCATTATTATTCCATTGTAATTATTAAGTATTGTGAATGAGCAAATATCAATATATTTTTATTGAATAACAATAAAAAAGTAATGACTATCAAAAATATTTCATCAGATTATTGTTCTATAATATTTTTCAATCCATATTGTATTGTAAGATTATTTCTTAAAGAAAATCAAAAGTTCTTATTACTTTATTAACCAGCTTCTTATAAATTAAATAATAGCTTCAAAAAAATATTATTAAGTCAGCTAAAAACAGTATCTTTATTGGGTTTTTAGATTACGATATTTGGTGCAATTATTGAACTATTAACACTTATGCATTTTGCATAGAGAAAATTTTCTAAGGAATACTAAATGAAATATTTTATTACTCTTTTAGCAGTTTTATTTTTGATATTTAATACAACTTCAGCACAAACAATAAATGTAGGAAAGGGGAGTTATGAAACTATACTTCCTTCCGGTGAAGTAGGACCGCAGACTTTTTCCGGTGCTAATGCTGTTCCTAAAATCTCTGCTTCGTTTCAAAAACCGGTTCAAACAAATGATTATTGGAGCAGTTTAATATTTCCCTTTTTTGGAAATCCACATTCCAATAATATTTATGCCCATCCTTTAAATTATAAAGCTGTAAATAACGGACTTGAACTTGGTCATACTAAAAATCCGGTTTTTGCAGCACAAGATTATTTATTCCCATTTTCAAAACAATTAACAGTTGGCGTTGCCGGATTAAATGCTTCCAAAACTGAAACTGATGATTATGGCGATTGGACAGTCACAGCTCTTTGGGATGACGGCACTCAGGAAATGAAAGCAACTTTTGGTCATGGAATTCCTTATGCGTTTTTTACAATTTCCGGAGGTAATGCTTCTATCACAAGCGTTTCTGCATCTAACATTTGGTATAATCAAAATGGCGTTATAGGAATGACGGTTGAAGGAATTCATTACGGAATTTTTGCGCCTGATAGTTCTATCTGGTCAGGCACTACAACACTTGTCTCTTCGCTTAACGGAAAAGATTATTTTTCAATTGCGCTTCTTCCCAACAATGATTTACCAACTTTGGAAGTTTTCCGTAAACATGCTTATGCTTTTGTTACCGATAGTTTTGTCGATTGGAATTATGATGAATCAACTGCAGAATTAACATCTACTTTTACTTACACAACCGAATTAAAAGAATCTAAAAATGGTAATGTCAACGAAACACTTACAGCACTTTATAGACATCAATGGTTAAATACGGATGTTTCTTTAACCAATTATGAATACGGCTCAAAAGCCGGAATTATGAAAGTATATGCAGGGAATGAGTTTGCCACAAATCTAACTTTTGAAGGAGTTTTGCCTGCACTTCCTGACGAAGGTGATTATAACAAAGCTGATTTACTTGAAATGATTAATGAAATTGCTCAAGAAACTCTTCCTTCAACCGGAGATTTAGCCGGAACTTATTGGAATGGAAAAATGATTGGTCGTTTTGCTCATCTTGTAAATATTGCCGATCAGCTTGGCGCTGTTGATGCACGGGATCATTTTCTGAATGAAATTAAAACTAGACTTGAAGATTGGTTTACTGCCGGCGGCGATCAAACTTATGTTTATAATTCAACTTGGAGAACTCTGACAGGCTATCCTTCGGAATTTGGTGCTGATACTCAAATTAATGATCATAATTTTCACTCAGGATATGCAATTATGGGAGCCGCAATTGTTGCGCAATTTGATTTTGCTTGGGCAGCTCAAGATAATTGGGGTGGAATGGTTAATTTGTTAATTAAAGATGGAAATAATCATGATCGTTCTGATGAAAGATTTCCTTTTTTACGTTCTTTAGATGCTTATGCCGGACACTCATGGGCTGCAGGACATGGAGATTTTGGTGATGGAAATAATCAAGAATCAAGTTCCGAAGCCATGAATTTTGCCACGGCAGTAACTCTCTGGGGCGAAATTACCGACCAAAAAGATATTCGCGATTTAGGAGTTTTCCTTTACACAACAGAACGCTCTGCAATAGAACAATATTGGTTTGATATTGATAATGAAGTTTTTCCGGCAGATTATCCTTATGTAGCATTAGGAATGGTTTGGGGTGGAAAGGGAGTTCATTCAACTTGGTTTGGTTCCGATCCCGATTTTATTCACGGAATTAATATTCTTCCTTTCAACGGCGGCTCTTTATATTTAGGAAGACATCCGGATTATGTTTTAGAAAATTACAATGAAATGGAAAGTGAATTAAACGGTGTTGAACCGACTTGGAAAGATATTACTTGGCAGTATTTAGCTCTTTCCGATCCGGCAAAAGCACTTTCACTATTTTTTGCCGATCCAAATTATGAGACAGAAGAGGGCGCAACTAAAGCTCATACTTATCATTGGCTTGGTAATTTGAAGAAAATGGGAAAAATTGATATTTCGGTTACTGCCGATATTCCGACTTATTCCGTATTAAAGAATAACTCAGGAGAAAAAACTTACATCGCTTATAATGCTTCATCAGCAGCAAGAACAGTTAACTTTTCTGATGGATATACAATGGAAGTTCCGCCGAGATTAATGAAATCTGAAAACACATCTTCAGCCAACACAAATGCGCCTGTTGTAATTTTGGTCGCTGATAAAACTTCGGGAAAATTACCGTTAAGTATTAATTTCTCGGGAAGCAAAAGCTTCGATCCTAATGATTCTCCAATTACATTCGAATGGAATTTTGATGATGGAACAACTTCAGATTCTGCAAATGTTACTCATCAATTTACTGAACTTGGCGAATATAATGTTATTCTTACGGTTACAAATCAGTTACAGCTTTCAACAAAAGACAGCATCAAAATTAATGTTATTGGAAATGGAACTCCTTATTTCGGATCACCGGTAATTATTCCTTCTTTAATTCAAGCAGAAAATTTTGATAAAGGGGGAGAGGGAATTGCTTATCATGACGTTAATCCAAATAATATTGGATTAGCATACCGCCCCGATGAAGGAGTTGACATTGAACCCTCTAACGATCAAGGATTTGATGTTTTTTGGATGGTTGCCGGTGAATGGCTGGAATATACAATTCAAGTTCCTAAAGCAGGACTTTATGATATAATTCCAAATGTTTCAACTGTTCCCGGTTTTGGAAATTTTAGAATTCTTGTAAATAATATTGATATAAGCGGAAAAAGACAAGTTACAAATACCGGAGGCTGGCAGTCTTGGAAGCCTATAACAATTAAAGATGTTCAATTAAATGCCGGAAGACAGATTTTAAGATTTGAAGTAAATACCGATTATCAATCGGAAATAAAAAATTGGTTATTCAGCTTAAATTCAATTAAGATACAAAATGCTTTATCGACCGGAATAAATGAAGAAATTTCTACACCTTCGGAATATTTTTTATCGCAGAATTATCCAAATCCTTTTAATCCTTCCACAACAATATCATTTGGTCTGCCGGAAACTTCTCATGTAGTTTTGGAAATTTATAACGTAATTGGTGAAAAAATAACTGAATTAATAAATCAAGAGGAACAAGCCGGATTCCATAAAATTAATTTTGAAGCTGATAATTTGACTTCAGGAGTTTACATTTATAGAATTTATGCAAAAGGGACTACACAAGAATTCAGTTCAAATAAAAAGTTTTTGTTGGTAAAATAAAAATATACGGGTTTGATAAGATTTAAGAAAAATCATTATCTCTGTATTTTGCATTATCTAATATTTATATAGCAAGAAAGCTTTTCAAAAAACTTCATTCCAAACTTTATCTGGAATGAAGTTTTTATTTTATCGGGAAATTAAATATTGGATCAAAAATTCCTTACGGCTGACTGGTTTATCATCACACTTACTAACTTTTGAGTATTCCTCTTTGCCCCTTTTTTTACTGTCGTAAAATCTTTTCCATTGCTTTCCCTTTGGCTAATTCATCAATCAATTTGTCCAAATAGCGAATTTCTTGCATTGTTGGCTCTTTGATCTCTTCTACACGTATTCCGCAAACAACACCTTTAATCAACTTCCTATTTGGATTCAATTGAGGAGCTTCAGAAAAGAAGGTTTCAAAATTTGTCTTTTCTCCAATAATATTTTCTAAGTCTTTCTCGTTATATCCAGTTAACCAAAATATGATTTGATCAACTGCAAGTTTAGTGCGTCCTTTTTTCTCAGCTTTTGTGATGTAATGAGGATAAACACTTGCAAAGCTCATTAAATAAACTCTATTTTTTGTCATTTTATTTTTATCCAATTATAATGTTTTCCAATAAAAACATTATAAAATTTTATTTGGTTTTACAACTATAAACTGGGCAATTAAAGGCATTATACCGTATCATGATTAAATAAATCCAAAACAAATAGCAATGAAACTTGGACCATTTAAGCCGCCATGCAGAATCACTCCATTCCATGAATTTTTTGTTTTTTTGAACAATATACGATTGAATGAAAATTAAGGGAATTAAAGTTATTAATAATTGCCAGCCAAAAGCGATATGGAATATCAGCCAACCAAATCCATGAACTAACCAAGTATATTTACCAAATGCAATTTCTTGTCGAGGTAACATTACCCCTCTCCATAAAAACTCTTCTCCAAGAATATTTAAAATCCAAAATGGAAACCAAATTAATAACAACCAATATCTACCATTTGTCAGTGGTTCAAACGACATAAAAGCAGGCGAATGGTCAAACTTACCAACAATTAACTCCAATACTTTCAATATAATCCCGCTTAAAATACCAACCAGAACTAATCCAATAATACTCCAAATCAAATCTTTTTTTGTAATTTTTCTAAATCGCAATCGATCAATCCAAGTGGAT
>SWCA01005823.1_pt2 | contig 25002 bp, 20 predicted proteins | sample 4692961 | NCBI WGS metagenome assembly SWCA01 (sample SAMN10267275, study PRJNA491770) | bioreactor metagenome | isolation source: DHS bioreactor inoculated with | place: Japan: off Shimokita Peninsula
GCAAATAGTGGATATCTACCTTACAAGATGGAAATGTGATGAATGTTACCGATACATCAAACAATCCTATAACCTTGAAGACATAAGGGTTTTAAGCTATAATTCCATTAGAAACATAACCGCTCTGGTGCACTGCATTGCTTATTTTACAAGTATTTATATTGGCATGTCTATTAAACTAAAGATAATGGTTCAGAAAATTTTTATACTTTCCAAAAGGTTCTTTGGTGTACCTACTTTCTTTAATTACGCCATGGCTGATGGGATATTTGAGCTCCTAAAGCAACGCAGGACAGGGATTGCTGAGTTTAAAAGTAGAATTGACCCTCATCACGACCAATTTCAACTTTCTTTATTCCCGGATTAATTTTTTGAGGAAACTCCAGAACCATTGAAAACCAAAACAAATATTTTTTCACCGAATTAATGTAAATTCCCGTTAGCTTGAGACTAAAAACAAGCGATTGCCCATGCTTTTCTGTTATACGGCTCTTATTACAATCATGCACTATCATGATGCATTTTTTACCAACCGAACGCTTCGCCCGTTTTCCGACTGGTAACGCAAAAATGTTATCGCGGACAGTTTTAATTCAACCTTCGAAACTCCTATTTTGAGAATTTCAACAAAAACTTAAATGCCTACAGAACGGACTTTCTATCTCATAAAAAAAGACAATCATATTATCTTACCTACGAGGCAAACAAACACTTAGGGGCCGCTGATTTTCTCAGAACTTACATATAATACACGGATCACCAACATTCATATGTTCATATTTTCAAGGTTTATAGCTGGTCTAAATCCATGGGGTTATATGAATTGGATTCAAAACTGTAAATAACCCTTGCAGGTATGATTGATTACACGCCACAAAGTCAGTTCAGTTTGAATATGTTCAAGTATCCTTTTGAGCAAGAGTTGGACAAGGAAAACCGATGGGTGAAATAAGCCTCATTAATTCCCTGGGATTCTCTTTCGGGCATTTCTAGTCCGGTGCTCGATGCGGGGATTGGTCGTATAGGTGTAACCATCAGTACGGTGATAGCGGCCTTGATTGTTAAGCACAAGCTTGGTCTTGACAACTGGGGTACCATAGAAATGATACAGGAAAACATTTACCAGCATTACTTTTGCGAGCTCCCTGGATAATCCGGAGCATAACCACCCAGTAAATGATAGAGAATCCAGATGAAATGGACATTTTCCACAAGGAAAAATCATGACAATCCTGCGGATATGCACCCAAAAACTGGGTTCACAGAGGTATTTTGGGGTATAAAATGTGATTTATGACGGTTGCGCGCCGATCGATCAAACCGATTCCGGAGCATAACCACCCAACCGGTTTTTGATGCCAGTCTGTTTGTCGATATCCGCAAAAGGCTGGGAGACCAGGAGTTTGAAGCTTTCAACCAGCGGATTATCGAAGTATCCGAACAGATTAAACCACATCAGGCCCGCATTAAAAGAAAACAACAGCGGCAAAAGGAAGAGGGAACGGACAAGGACAAAAACGACAGGCCCGAAAAGAATGATAACCGGGGAACACTGAAAGTAGATGCGACTGCGGCTGGTCAGGAGAGTACCTATCCGACAGATTTGAAACTCATAAACATCCCCAGGGAAAACCTGGAACGAATACCTGTTGTACCTTCGGCCGGCAGATGGAACAAAACAGGAACCTACCGCAGGATTGCCCGCACGCATTACCTGAAATTTGAGCAATCCGTGTGCTGCTCAATCATCGCCTTTATCTTATCTTCATTTAAGCGTTCAATCCAGGCTACTTTGTCAACAAACGACAAATGATCAATTTTCTTTAAAGGACAACAAGCTGTCCTTTGCTCTTTTGGGCAACCATAAGCCAATCCGTAAAGTTTAAGTTCTTCGTCCATGACTGCGAGAGTTATTTTTTGTAAACACAATTCTTCATCTGGCACAAGTCGCATTGGTAGTCCCGGTATTGGACAGCCTTTCCAATACCAATCACCCCGCTGATTGATTTGACAGGGTTCATCAGCGACGAAGGAGTCAGGCTCACCCCACAAGGATGGCCTCCAAGCAGGCCAAAGAGCTTGTGTTGATCAATGACGTTCCAGTGGCAATAACCAGGGCTGTACCGATTGGTGATCTGCATCCCGTGCTGTTGTGCTTCTTTGTGAATCATTTGTTGTATTTTATCGCCAACAGCTTCAGCAATAGCACTTCCAAAAAGATCATAAACATAGCCCAATACCGGGTCGTCTCCCTGGAGTAAGGTCACGGCTTTCTTGCTGAGTGTTGCACCGGCGGTACAAACAAAAAAGGCCAGCTTTTCAGAGCCGTCAAGCTCGGCCCGGATCGTTGGTCCCACGGAGAACTCAACGTCATGGACAGCGATCGATTTCTTGCTGTTTGTAAGTTCCACCTGGTCGAAGATTTGGTAGCATCCGCCAATATCTGTCAGCTCTTTGCACCCCTGCCTGACTTCTTCCAGGTAACCGGCAAACGGTTCCGGCAGCGCCTGCGAATCATATCCCAGAAGTCTGTGGATTTGATCCGGATCAATGACCAGCTGATCAAAGCTAAAGTTGATTGTTGCCGCTGCTTTTACAGTATTCATCGTAGATGATTTGAAGGTTTTCTTTTCTTTTAAAGGTCCCAATCAGCACCAGTTCTCCTGATCCCTTGAAGGTAGGTATTTTCTGAAAAGTCACATCAGAAAAAACCCCTTGGATAAAAACAGCCTGCCCATTGGTTAGCGTTATAAATCCCTTGCAGCGGATGCAGTCCTGTTTAATGCGATCAATGAACCGGGTGAACTGATCCTCCTGAATCTCCCGGTGACTTCGAATAACAATGGATTCAACATCCGGACGCCCCAGGGCATCATCGTGATGGTCAGGAAAGAGGTTAAGCGCCCGTTTGCCCCCCGAGGTGGCTACCTGTCCATAGTGTCCTTGCAGCTGCCGGGCAAAAGGATTGACTGTTTTTAGCTGCTCCAAAATTTCATTAATACCAGTCGCTGCCAAATCGGTTTTATTGACAATGATGGTATCGGCACATCGAAGCTGGTGTTCGAGTCTCAGCCGAAGCGAGGGCACCCGATGGAAGTTAGCCGCATCAACCAGACACCAGACATGCTCCAGGTAGACTTTCCCATTTAAGGGTGAGGACTGGAAAATTTGTCCGACCCCCGTTGGATCAGACAAGCCGGAAGCTTCCATCACGATCAGATCGGGCTGATGCTTGTCGATAAATTCATTCAGTGACCTGATAAACGAACCCAAAAGACAGACACAAAACACCGAGCCATTGTTGATTTCCAGTACCTGGAAGTTTCCCTCCTGCTGAAACTCTTTCGCGTCAATACTGACTGAAGAGAACTCGTTTTGAATAATGGCAATTTTACCTTCCCCGGTATGATTTTTCAGGAAATGCCTTAAGAAGGAGGTTTTACCACTTCCTAAAAAACCAGTGATCAGATGCAGGGGAATACTCATCCGTTCAGGGCCTTGTCAACCATGGAAACAATGGCCGTACGCGGTGGAATCTGGCTGATAAAAGCGACCTTCCCGTTGATGCAGGTTGTTGGCAGGTTTTGTACACCCAGGGCCATGGCCATGCGTATGCCATCCACTTCCTTAATCTTGTGCTCGCTTACAACAACCTGGTCCCCGTAAGCTGAAACTGCTTTATTCACGGCTTCAACCATATACTGGCACGGAGCGCAGGAGGCCGAATCCAGGGTAATAATGTCAATGACCACTTTGCCTTCCTGCCAGTGGCCTTCCAGGCTTAGCGGCTCCAGCGATGAGCTGTGTTCCATTTCGCGGGTGGCCTGTTGGATGTACTCATCATAAACCAAGTCGGTAACGGCTTTAAGGTTGGCAACAGGGGTATCCATGGGAAGATCGCAACCCGGGGCAAGAATAAATCCTTTCTTCCCCGCCAAATCAAGACAGGAAAGGGCCTCTTTCTTCGAATCCAGTTCATTGCCCAGCAGCAGGACACTGGTCAGTTTCAGGTTGCCTCCAAAACTGATCCCTTTGGACAGGGCCACATCTTTTACAAAATCCAGGGGTATGTTTTCATCAATGGAGATGTTATCGGGCTTACAATCGCACATGACTTCGATGTTTTGTTGGGCATGCCCGCATACAAAGAAGGAGCTGTATTGATCACGCAAGCGTACAAAATCAAAAATCCGGGTGGCATAGGGACTGACAAATGTTTCAAATGACATGGGATCAATCTGGCTGGTCATCGGGTCAACAACAGCGATGACATCGCAGCCGGCATCCAGCAGCATCTCGGAATACTTGATTCCAAAATCGGTACAGAACTGCATCAACTCGCCAATATACTCGGGGGCTTCAAACAATTTCATGAAGATTTCGGTTCCCAGAAGGTGAAGGGCCAGGGTAAAGGGACCCGTGATCAGTCCATACAGGGCAATACCGGGATGTTGTGTGCGCAACTGCCTGGTGGCTTCCAAAATAAGCGGGATACGACCATCGGTTTCCTTGGGTAAAGCCAGGGATTTCAAATCGGTTCCCTCGACCAGTGGATGAGAGATCACGGCCGGCGGATTTTCTTTACTCCAGGCCAGCTTACATCCCAGTATTTCTGCTTCGACCTGCAGGTCAAAGACCACGGGAATACCATCGGGCTTGTACAATTCGATTGCCCGGCTTACCCCTGCAATCATATGCTGAGCGGACTGCATATACGCTGTTGCATCGACCTCCACCAGTTTTCCGCCATGCACGCCTACAAACGGCACCCAGGGAACCCGCTCCACTTCCTGCAGTTTCAATGCCTGCTCAATCAGTTTTAATCCATTCATATGTTTAAGCAACTTTGGTATTTAAAAACTCAACGACCCCCTGCGGGTCCGGCGAATAATTATCGGCCCCGATCCGATTGCAAAAATCGCTGGTTACCGGCGCTCCGCCAATGGTCACCAAGGTTCCCGGCAGGGCTTCCTTAATTTCTTTGGTTATTTTTTCCATGTTCACCATGGTGGTTGTCAGCAAGGCGGATAAACCAACCACTGCTCCGGGATGCTCTTTCAGGGCGGCTATAAATTTGTCGGCACTGACATCCGTTCCAAGGTCGACGACCTTATAGCCATTGCCTTCCACCATCATGGCCACCAGGTTTTTACCGATATCGTGCAAATCGCCCAACACTGTGCCAATAATAAAGGTGCCCTTTTGCCTGGCTGCACCCGATGCAAAAAATGGTTTTAAATGAAGCATGGCGGTGCTCATGGCCTTGGCCGACATCAGGACCTGGGGTACAAACACTTTGTTTTCGCGAAACTTAATGCCGACCCGCTGCATTCCGGGCATCAGTCCTTCCATCAGGATATCCTGGGGCCCAACTCCGGTGTCAATTAGTTGCTTAGTCACTTCATCAGCTCCATCCTGCCCCTTCATTTGTGGGGGATAAGGAGCTGCTTTGTTGATTTTGCCGAACTCGATGCATTCGGATAATTTTGTTAGTAGTTCATTCATAGCTTAAATATTTGATATCTTCAAATCTTCATGTTTCTTATACTGACGATGAATTGCATCTACGCGATTCGAGTATTCTTTTACCTTTAAAATGAATCAATTGATTTTTATACCATTATAAGGTTTTAGCTGTCTCAAACAGCGCAAGTATATTTTCGACTGGTGTATCTTCCTGAATATTATGGGCGGGTGCAATAATATAACCTCCATCTTTTCCTAATATATCGGCTCTCCTGAGTACCTCTGCCTTAATCCTTTCAGGTGTCCCGTTTGGCAGTAAATCCTGCACACAAATACCACCGAAGAAAATCAGGTCTTTTCCAAACTCATCCTTTAACTGTTGCGGCTCCATACCGGAAGCCAGGGGCTGTATTGGATTTAGTATATCTAATCCAATTTCAATAAAATCAGGTATCAGAGGTTTGATTGCTCCACAGGAATGCCAGGCTAGTTTAATATTTGGATTAACCTTTTTGTATTCGGCAAACATCTCTTTAATGCGAGGCTTAAAAATTCGCCTAAAAGTATCTTCATCCATCATCAGGCTGGTTTGAGAACCAAAATCATCACCACACCACAGAACATCAGCACCAAGCTCAATCATTTTTTTGCCATACGCTGTATGGATCGACTGAATTTTATCAAGCAGTGGGCTTATGTATTCAGCTTCCATCATCATGTCCATAAGGAATTTTTCCAGGCCGGTAAGATACCAGGCCGTTTCGAACAAAGTGGTTTCCAAATCGGCAATAATACCATGTGTTTTACCATATTTATCAATCGTTTTTTGCGCTGCTTCCCAACGCCCCGGAGCGAAAGGGTCCGGGAAATTGAATTCCTCAATATCTTTTGCAGTCTCAGCATGTGCCAGCGGAAATTCATAAAACTCATTGTACTGACCGGTATTTTTAAATACCATGCCCCATTCGTTTTTAATCAGGTCATTTCCTAAATTAACTGTTGGATTATTAGACGGGGCGCAAACTGTTATCCCCACTGCATCGGCACCCAGTTTAACCATTAGATCCATGTGTGATGCACGAGTGGAGAGCATCGAGTCTAAAGGCTCTTCATAGTGCTCGTTCAACTTTTTGCATAATTGTTGTGCTACCTGGGGGGTTACTGAAACATATAAAGGTGGCCTGTCCGGGATTCCCCGGTTAATCGTTTTTTGAAATCTTTCTCTTGAGTTCATCCTGGTGTTTTATAATGTTAATGATGATTTTAGATACGTCTTGAAAATTTATCCCGCAATAAATTCATCAGGTACAAATTAATATCCCATTGATTTGCAACCGGTGAATTGTCACCAATATTTGTCCACATGTAAGGAGGTGGCCCAAACTCCGGCGTAATGGTAAAGAGCTTTTGTCCCCTTGATTTTTGGCAAAGAAGAATCTGCTCCCATTGATGTAAAAAAAACTTTACTTGGGGTCTCCAATATTCAGTTCTTGGGTCAGAAATTTGCGGTCCTTCGGTAAATCCAACTCGTGCGTGGATATGCTCTGCCCTTTTGATTGCCTCCGAAAGTTCTTCTTCAAAATTTTCGAGGTAGCTTTCAGTGACGCATACCCAATGGGAAAAGTCTGCAGTTATTTTCATTTTTGGCCGGAGCCTGAACAATTCCCTGGCATTCATGGGACCAAAACCAATTCGGCCCCGATGGGTTTCATGTACAACCCGGATATTGTTTTTGACAGAGAAGCTTTCTGCAACATCGATAACCCGAAGTTGTTGTTCCAAGGTGAAAAAATCCCTTCCGGAGTGCGAATTGATCAAAATGGGACGACTTTCCAATGAAAGATCTAAATAGTACTCGAATGATTTGCAGAATTCATCGATATTACTTCCTCTTGCCTGGTGTTGATGGCTTACCATTTGTAAGCCATACTCATCCAGCAAACGTATGAATCTTTTGCGTTCGTTCTGATCTTCAGGAAGCCAGGTATCTACACCGTCATAACCTGCTTCTTTTACTTTTATAAAAAATGCTTCAATCTCTAAATGTTCGTGGCCCCATTGGGGGCATAGTATTTTTAAGTCCATTTGTTTTCATTTAAAATTCGTCGAATGCAATTTGCTCTTTAAACACCCCGAGTCCCACAAGCATTTTCGTGCAGGCTTTCATCATCATGGGTGGACCGCATAAGTAGAACTCAATGGACTTGGGATTAGGGTGATCTTTTAGATAGTTTTCAAAAACGACTTCGTGAATGAATCCTTCGTGCCCAGTCCAACGATCTTCTTTAAGTGGATTAGATAGAGCAAGCTGAAAATCAAAATTGTCGTACTCATCTGCAAGTCTTATAAAATAGTCATCATAGAAAATCTCCTGTCTGGAGCGTGCGCCATACCAGTAACTGACTTTACGTTTGGTGGATTCATTTTCAAAAAGATGGGCAGTATGCGCACGAATAGGTGCCATGCCGGCGCCACCTCCGATATAGACCATTTCCTTTTGAGTTGGCTTGATATGGAAATCGCCAAAAGGTCCGATGGCGGAAACGATATCACCTGGTTTTAAACTGAAAATATAACTCGATCCAATACCCGGAGGGCAGTCCTGCCCGGGTGGCGGAGTGGCAATCCGGACATTGAACTTGAGATCCCGGTCTGTTTTCGCGTTACAGGCAAGCGAATAATTATTGTGACGCCCGGATTTTGGGTTCGTGCTCGACAAGTTGAACATCCCCTGGCCTTCCCATATCGATGCATACGGTTCCGGGATGGAAAATTCGCTGAAATGAATTTGCCGGTATTCCGGAATTTCAATCTGCAAATAGTCCCCCGGGATAAACTCGATCTTCTCACGGCCATCCATCGGCTGAAGAACAAGCTCCTTGATAAAGGTTGATACGTTTTGGTTACTGACAACACGTAACTGGTAGCTTTTTTCAGAACGTGCTCCTGCACCCCCCGGTTTTTTAATATTTATCCAGAGTCTCCCGGCACGTTCTTCGACAGGATAAGTGGCAAGACCGCGGCAAATGGGCGCACGTGCAGGAGAACCATCCGGGAGATTGAACCGTCCATTGTGCTTTGGACATTCAATAATTTTTCCTTTAACAAGACCTTCATTCAAATGGGTGTTGCCATGTGTGCAAATGCCATCGGTGGCATAAAATTCTCCTTCGTCATCACGATAAAGTGCAAATGTTTTCTTTGCGTGATCGAAGCGGATAACGTCTTCTTTTCCTATGTCATCAGAAGCACAGGCCTTTACCCATCCATCAGAATCAGGGACAGCATCAGACCGAAGAATGGTATCACCAGTAGTTTCTTTAGGCTCCGGAAGTTTACGCTTAACATGATACGCCGGATTTTTGACCTGCTTAAGCAATGTGGGTAAAATTTCGCGCCAGGCCGAATAAATTGAAGGATACACAGGTGGGCAGTCATCTTTTACTAGTTCGTGAAGCTTCGGGAGGGCGTGATAAGGAACGAGAGGAAACATATGGTGTTCTATATGGTAGTTCATGTTCCAGTAAATAAACCTGCTGATGGGATTCATATATACTGTGCGACAATTCAGGCGATGATCCAGGACGTTTTCTGCCAGGCCGGCATGTTGCGTAGTATTGTGCACGATCATTAACCACGTGCCGAAAAATTGAGGAAGTATAAACAGAAATATAGGCAGCCACGATTGCAAAACGATCGCCGAAACAATAATTAAAAAATAAATGGCAAGACAAAGACGAGCGTTTCTGTAAATCTTTATGAATTCAGTCTCCGGAATAAAAGTCCTTTCAGCGTCAGTTACCTTACCTAATGCATGACGAACCAGGCCTGGATAATAAGTTCTATATCCTGCGAAGTTAACAACTGAAAGCACTAAGCCTTTAATGTCAGGCGGGCGTGGTAATTGTATTTCGGGATCGCGTCCGACAATTATCGTGTCGCTGTGGTGGCGCGTGTGGCTCCAGCGCCAGACCACTGATTCACGCATGACCATAAAGGAGGCTACTTCATAAACTACATTATTCATCCAGTCGGTTCGAAAAGCAGTTCCATGACCACATTCATGCCATCTGGAGTCGGAACTGGTACCGTAAAAAACGGCATAAATCAAATACGGAACAGCTGCCCACCAGGTGCCCCAAAGCAGAATAGTTGCAACAGCCGTACTTCCAAGAATAGAAATAAGTAGTAGTGTGTCACGAATGGCTGGCCCATCTTTCCGGATCAGTAACTGACGCATGGTAGCACGTGGTACCGGACTTTGGTACCAGTCGGCTTCAGCAAGACCTAACTCAATTGCTCTTTTTGAGTTTTCTCCGGTAAGGGAATAATCAAGTTTATTGGGAGGCCGCATTAATGTTGATATTTCTATGTCTCTTTCCATATGTCTTGCTTCCTGTTTGATATTGTGAATTCATGATCTTCGTTCTGATAAGAATCTTCTCTCCCGGATGAAAATACGAGAACAACATCCTCAGAGATTCTTTCTACATTTGCAAGGTGACACCACGTAATCAATTTACATTTGCCATCTTTTAAATCATGAAATAAGACTAATTATCAATGACTAACAATGCACGATCTGATACAAATACACCACAATTTGACAACACAATAAATCATGACTTTAAAAAATACATTCCCATATCTGAGACGGACAAGAGCTGGGGATTTGTAGTTCATGATGTCGGATCCGTTGTGATTCCCGCAAAAACCGAATATCCGCCCAAAGGACATCCTGGAACCCACCGCTTCTCATGGGAAGAAGGGCGTACCCTCCAGGAATATCATTTTGTGTTGATTACAGAAGGAAATGGAATCTTCGAAAGCCGGTCAGCAGGAGTGATAAATTTATCTGCCGGTGATGCAGGAATTCTTTTCCCTCTGTAATGAAATTTTGCCAGACCAATTCAAGAAATTGGTTGGACGGAGTGCTGGGTAGGCTTTTCAGGGATAATTGCCGAAACGATAATGAAAGATCTCTTTTTTAATATAGAACAGCCCGTTATTAAAAATTGCGGAAATATTCTCGTAAAGAGCCTTTTTAAATCTTTGTTTCAGCTCATCTCTGAGGAACCCTTTGGCTACCAAAGAACAGCTTCTGGCATCTGTCTTCAATTAGCTGCTGAGATTTGTAATATCCAAAAAGGCTCAGCGTCAAATACGCCGTTTAATTCGGTCATATCAAAAGCCAAATATCTTATGCATCAAAAAATTGATGAGAATATTGATTTTCAGCAATTTTGCAACAATTACATGATAAGCTATTCCAAATTCAGATCAGATTTCAGGCACCAAACGGGGTTTGCCCCTCTCCAGTATTTTATGCTTATGAAGATCGAGAAGGCTAAAGACTTATTGACCAATACCAACATGAAAACAAAAGAAATTGCATTTAGCCTTGGATTCAAATCAGATCATTATTTTTCAAGATTATTCAAGGCGAAAACTGGCTTATCACCTCAGGTCTTCAGAACTGAAAGACGAACTAGTTTTTAGTATTACAAGCGGAATCTTATTTCATTTCTTACGGCATGACATTTAATTTTGCAAGGTCTAATCCGGCAAATGTGATCTGCTGGTATCGGATTACGAGTAAGATCTCAAACTGAATTCCTAAGGGCCGGCTATTAACAAATCACCAACGAACACTTGGTATTCGTCTTGAAGCTAATCAAAAGCTTGTCCGCTTTGCCTCCGGATGTACAAATGATCGATGATTCCTTTTCCCTGCCGGGTGACCAGAAATTCAACAAGTTCTGCTATTTCATCAGGTTGAATTAATTCACTGGTGTCTATATCGGGACGCATCTTCTGCACCATTTCGGTATTCACACCGCCAGGCGAAATCAGGTGTACTTTAATTCCATCTTCCTGAACCTCTTTTGCCAATACCTTTGTAAATCCGGCCAGAGCATGTTTCGATGATGCATATGCTGCCTGCCCTGCATAACCTTTAAATCCGACTACTGAACTGATATTGATGATGACTGGATTTTTACTTTTTCTCAAAAATGGAACGGCAGCCTTGCATAAAAAGAAAGGAGCTCGAGCATTTATATGAAACAGTCTATTCCATATATCGATATCCGTATCCATAATTTTTGAGGAGTGCGCCAATCCTGCATTGTTTATCAATATATCAATTTGTCCAAAATGGGCTATGCCCTCCTCTACGATCAAATCGGGAGTTTCTTCTTTTTCAAGGTCAAGTGAAAGAATTTTACAACGTCCTCCCATTTTTTCAATCTCTGACTTTATGTTTGCCAAATGTTCTTTATTCCGGCCCACTAAAACCAAACTGTAGCTTAATGCTGCAAGTTTCAAAGCGATGGCCTTACCAATTCCTTTTGAAGCTCCTGTAATAATTGCTGATTTCATAATAACAGTTTTAATTGTAATCTACAAATATTCCAACTTCAGCCGATTTTAGTATCCTGTATTGTCATGAAGGAGGTAAACAATTGCTTACCTCCTTCAAATTGTACTTGAGATCTAAGAATCAAAAAAATCGATCCTCCTATTTCCTGTCTGGATGCTTCCCCCACTCGTATCTTTTAGTGGCATCAAAAGCAGTATTTGGTATCGGCATTTGCGCTTCAGTCTCTTGTTGCCATTTTTTTAATGCCCTTTTCATTTCGTCCAATTTTTCGGGATAGCTAAATTTCAGGTCGGTCATTTCATTTACATCGTATTTTAGGTTGTAGAGTTCGAACTCGCCCGACACCAGGTTTTCCACAATCTTCCAATCTCCTTTGCGAACTGCCGACATGGGTTGCTCGTGATGATAAACCGGATAATGATTAAATACCTCACGCTCCGGGTCGAATTTATTTTTCGTTAAAGCCGGAAGCATGGAAAATCCATCAAGCACCTGATTTTTTGGTTTGTCCCATTTAGCTAATTCCAGGAAAGTAGGATAAAAATCAACACAGGAAACGATCGCCTCGGACTTTGATGCCGGCTTCACTTTTCCTGGCCAGCGTACGATTAGTGGCACACGAACACCTCCTTCGTACAAGGTTCCTTTTCCTGCCCGTAAAGGTGCATTTGAAGTAGCAATGTATTGCAAAGGATGGTCTTCAGGATACACATCCACACTTTCACCGCCTAATAAAGGAATATTATCGAAACGATTGTCTACACCACCATTATCCGAAAAGAAAATAAATATCGTATTATCTGTTAGCCCGGCCTTTTCAATGGCATTCGAGATATCACCAACACTTTTATCCACATGTTCAATCATAGCGGCATATACAGCATTGCAGGCATAATCAGGGTCTTTCTCTTTTGCCAGGTACTTATTAATTAAATCCCGGTCGGCATCTAACTGAACATGCACATCGTAATGAGATATGAATAAAAAGAAAGGTTCTTTTTTGTTTTCTTTTATGAACTCGAGCCCCATGTCCGTAAGCACTTCACTCAATCTTTTTTTCTCAGGCGCAATATATTCGGGCAAAAACTTCGGATTATAGAATCCACCACCCGCATACATATGTGCTTTGTTATAACCACGGGAATTAGGCAAATGTTCTGTGTCATCACCGAGGTGCCATTTACCAAAGTAGCCTGTTTTATATCCAGCTGCCTGCATGGCATCTCCAATTGTAAAAATATCATCCGGCAGATGCTGTACCTGATGAACAGGGACAGTTACTGCTTCGAAAGGACGCCAGTGCCCCGGAATAAAATCGAAAATACCGACTCTCGCCGGATACTGCCCGGATTGAATACTGGCCCTGGTAGGAGAACAAACCGGAGCAGCATAGGCACTTGAAAACACCATTCCCTGTTTTGCCAGTTTATCAATGTTAGGCGCTTCATTATACTTGTTCCCATACATTGGCAAATCGCGTCCGCCCAGGTCGTCAGCCATTATAAGAACTATATTCGGGCGTTTTTGTGCCAAAGAGGAAACTGAGAGAATAAGAACGACAATTAGTGCCGGTACTCTGAATTTATTTCGTTTCATGTTGATGATTTTATTTAAACGATGTAATCTACGTTAACGCTTAGGAATCGAAAGTGGTAAATCCAACCATGCCAGTCCAACATGGCGTTTCATGTGGCTAATACTGTTGCCACCCGGTGCATCATAAAAGAGTGCAAGTCGGGTCCCAACCTGTACTACAGAAGGCAATCCGATACATTCTTTCGACCAGGTACAATTTTGCCCGTCGAGCACTACTGCTTTATTTTTCGGATTCCATTTATTTAAATCTGTGCTCCAGTATACCCATATGGCATCGGTAAACTCCTGTCCGCTTTCATTAATTCCAATATGATTGGTAAACAAAAACCACGTTTTAATGCTCTCTTCATAATAGAAGGTAGAGTTCTCTATTTGTTCTTCGATGGGAACCATGGGGTGTGAATCCATACTCCAAGAAGCATCAAGGTCGTTGGTGTGGGCAATACCGAGCGTACGTTGCACACATGGATTTCCTTCCTTTTCTGTGGTGGAGCTAAAAAATTGCAGGTATTCTCCACCGCTCTTTAAAACCTGGCCAGGACTGGCTGTATGCGAATAGTAGGTCCCGGGTTTTGTTCTGAAGGGAACTACATCCGGTTGTTTTACCCACGGACCTTCGGGGCTATTCCCTTTTGCTTTCATTGTTAAATACGGGAAAGAAGGTACTAAATCGGGGGCAGGAGACACATTGGGCGTTCCCAAATAAAACATATGCCATTGGTCTCCTTCCTTGTAGGTAACGCCATAACAAGCGCCTTTCGAATCATCTTCTCCTGATTTTCCAAATTCCAGAATGGGGCCTCTCTTTTCCCAATTAACAAGGTCTTTGCTTGTGGCCAGAGAACTTAGCCATCCTGTTGATCCCGCAGCATCGTAGTGCATGTAATAGGTTCCTTCCGCTTCAAACACCCATACATCGCGTGCACCAAGAATATCGCATAGCTCAGGTCCGTCGCCGTATTTTAGCACAATGCCATAATCCTTTGCATCCATTCTTAATGCTGCTGCCGGTCGTCCATCACTGTACTTCTTAATGCCGCTTTTTTGCGGTTTTTCTTTTGACTGCGCTGAAGTCAAAGTAAACATCGCTATCATTAACAGTGCGACTCCCATACTGAACTTTATTCTCATCATTTGCTATTTTTCTTTTCCGGTAATCAAATTCAATTTTCAGTCAACCACCTGAATACTTACAGGACCAATTAATCCGGATGATATCAACTCTTCTTCAGGAGTAATATTGTCTATCAAAACAGAAGTTGAGCGTTCTTCTTCCGGTAAAAGTTTATCACCTGTAAGCCTGTTTCTCCAAACATTTACCACCTCTACTTCCAATGTGTTTTCACCGTCTTTTATCGCATCGGAAATTGTTAAGCGATAAGGAGCCATCCAAGCTGTACCCACTTCTTTGCCATTAAGAGTCACTTTTGCCATAACACCTACTTTTCCCAAATCAATAAAAACAGCTTTTCCTTCTGCCTTTGAGTATGAAAAACTTGTTGTGTAATTAGCTGTTCCTGAGTAATATTTTAGTAGTTCATCGTCACTTAAGGTCCAATCCATCAATTCTGTGGTATTGACAGTGGCAGGTGCAATCTGTTTGTTTTCAAAATCAATTTTCCATGGCGCGTCAAGGGTTTGAACCGTTTTGAATTCAGGTGAATTTACGTTAAAACCATTATGAACCAATTCATTTGATTCGTTGGAAAATACCACAAACCAGCTTCTGTCTACTTCCATTTCCAGCGGGATAATAGTTCTTCCATCCTTCACTTCATATTCACTTATCGCTCGAATCTCTCCGCTGACAGCATCCCACAATTGTGGTTTTAGCCCTTCAACCCGGAAAGAAGGATTTATGCTTATGGTTTTCCCACTTTGGTTGGTGAGGAAATAAATATCCATTCCAGCCTGCGAACGATGCGTCCACAATACGTCATCGCTAACATCAACATCTTTGCTGATAGAAAATTTATCTAAGGTTTCCTCTATGGGTAATCCATCCACAACAGCACCTTTGCCGTAATTTTTAACTTTGTCATCTCCTGCCCATAATTTTGCAGCCAGTTCTTGAACCTGCTTATCATTTTCCGGATAATTTTGCAAACTCGGTGAAGTTTTTGGCGCTTGTCCATATATAATTCCACCTTCCGAAACCAGTTGTTCGAGTTTAGCTAATAATTCGGAGCGCATGGTTTCCAATGGAGGCAACACCATCATTCGGTAGCTCATCCCATCGGGTAAAACAAATTTTCCATCCTGAACAGTAAGTCTGTCCATAATCACTTCGGCATTAATATAATCAAAGGAGTAGCCTTTGGGCAATTCAGGATTTGTAGCCCCGGTCATAATGGGTGCATCTTCCCCAATAAAATAGCATACATCAGCCACGTAGTTTCCCTGTTGCAGCATATGTTGTGCCCTTCTCAAATAATCGAAATAGGTTTTCCCTTGTCTGAACCAGGTATTGTGACGGTTAAATTCGGTGCTAAACCAGGCATTGGTTCCGGGAACGTTATCATTGGGTTGATGAATATAAACGTGAAGTACATGATGGTTAATGCCTTCGGTTAAACTCCAGTCGCCACGTTTTTTGAGCATGGCAGGATGACGGACGTAGGTACGTTGCGAGGCTGTAAAACACTCTGCCGAGGTAGTCTTTTTTCCATAAATATGGGCTGCCGAAGAAGCTGCTTTACACTCAATATCTCCAAGTGTTCCCTCGTTCCAGTATTCTCCGCTTACAAAATTACTTTGTCCACCATACATTAAAAACTCTGATGGATAGCCCCAGTGCCCGTAATTCTCAAGCCAGAGTTTTAGTCCATTTTCGTTGGCAATTTCACGCAACCCTCCAACATATTTATAGGCTACATCATCGGCAACAGCACGTCGTAAATCCCACAAAAACCGGTCGGATTCAGCCACGCTACCCACAATTCGGCCAGAAAAAACAGGCAGATATTTTTTAGGATTGTATCCATAGCGTTCTTCAAAGCTTTGTTCAAAACCATCGGTCCAGTTTTGTGAACCGGTTTCATAACTATCGGCTATAACATACTTGAATGCACTTTTACTTTCTTCCGGAATCCGTTTTAAAAAGTCGCCGATAAACTGTTCAAAATGAAAACGAACAAGTTCACGATTCGCTTTATCCACTTCATATCCCTTTCCTTGCGGTGCGGAAGGTGAGTTTTTTGTACCTGTTGGAGTCATTCCAAAACGCATTACAGTCCATTCTCCTTCAGGAGCATCCCAGTTCAGTATGCCCGATTTATCCATTTTATCAGAAATATCCAGAACTTCAGCTTCATCTATTGCCAATTGATTATCGGATAATTCCTTTACAGATGTCCACGAATAAGAATTCCAACTGGGTTGAGGAGTTGGGTGCATCCTTCCAAGAGTTTTACCCAGAAATTCTTCCACAACTGGTACTTCTGATATCCTTATCTCTGAAAACCCCCCGGATCTGACTGTTTGAATATTGTTACAAATCAATTTAAATTTATCAGATTGAACTGGAGGAAATGAAATGGCGAGTGGTCCAAAAGGAATAGGCCCCACCTGCCCTTTAAAATCCCTTCTATCGAAATTAAATTCCTTAATTGTAACATATTTTCCATTTACAAAAGCCTGCAACTCGCAATCAACAATCAGGTTGGTTTTGCCCGGCAACAGTGTAATGCTTCTTGCTGTAAGTGCTTGTTTCGAATTAATCTCGATGGTATATTCCGGGCGAACGAAGTCAACTCCTGTATTCTTATTCCCGTCAAGCAGAGCCTTTGCATTTTTAACCGTTGGACTTACAGAAATACTTGAATTTTTATTGCTTAAATAACGTTCCTCTTTTTTATCTTTAGGAAAAGCCAGAACATATACATCTTGAAATTCGTCTTTTGGACGCTCGAATTGTATCTCTATCTTTTTCCCTCCGGCAAGGGTGGTTTCGGAATGAACCAAATAACGCATAGCTTTATCTCCCGTTATCCAGGGACCACCCGACATGCTCCAGCCGGGACAGTTAAACGAACCGATGTCAACGCCAATGCGTTTGCCTTCATTCACTGCATGAACCATATGATCCCACCAGTCTTCACTTAACATGGGTACTTTACCATCTTTTTCGTCCGGATTAATATTACCGATGAAAGCTGCGCCAATACCAGCTGCCTTCATGGCTTCCAGGTCTTTGGTTATACCTTCTTTGGAAATATCGTCCCCAATCCAATACCAGTAACACCAGAGAGTATTATCGTCGGTTGGAGTTATAAAATCTGATTGAATTTTATTGTACGTAGCTTGTTGGTTCTCATCTGTTGATTTGCATTGAACAAATGTTAATGTTGCTAAAATCAGCAAGGCTAATGCTCTAATTATCTTCATTGATTTTTTATTTTTTTTTGTAGTACATATATACTTGAAATTATTTCTACAATACTGAAAATGACAATTTATTTATCCTTTTGACAATTTGCTTTTTTTCACAAGCGATGAAACTATGGTTTCTCTTCTTCCAAAAAAACCCTTTTTATAGCTTTCAGATAGCCATAACCATGCATGGTACAAGGCATCAAATAACTGGTTTCGGTCCATTCGTTCCAGCTGTTAACCGTAATCAATCGTGCTTGTTTTGGATGTCTATCCACAAAGTTTTTTGCTTTCCGTAAAGCACTTTCAAAGTTTTCAGGATTGCTATTTTTTGTAATTCCACCGATAAAATTATGAGCCCTTGGACTAGCATCCCATCCTACCGATACCTGCGGATAATACTTAGCTTCGTAATTATCCGACACCCAATTCCAAATTTTCTCAACATCTTCCAAAACTTCCATATAATCCCTGTCGATACCAGTCATATGTGCATACACATAATGGGTAAGTGAATTAAATCCAAGGTCGGCAACCAGTTGTTTTTCTTCTCCAAAGGTTTTGTCATCCACAACTATGTCACGCTGACCATCCAATCGCAAAGAATATTGCAACTCCAGGCCTTTATATCCTGCCTTTTTTGTTACTTCCCTGAACCAGTTTAAAGCATCAATGGTCTCATCTACACCTCCCAGACCGTTAATCAAGTCGTTCATGGAATAGATCATAAATACCGGCTTATCATCAATCGTATAGTAATTGGGTTGTGAAAAGTATTTTTCGATAAAGCGGTGACAAATCTTCTCAAATTCAGGACGATCCACTTCTGCCTGCCAGATTATTGATTTATCTTTTCCGGTAAATGCATCATCAGCACCTCGCTTATCCCATATACGTTTTACATCGTGATTGGCCCACATCAGGTAGAACTTCATTTTGTCCTTGTTTTTGGCCTTTAAAAAACCATCGTTTAAATGTCCTTCAAGAAAAGGCATACGATCGTACCAGTACCAATCGAAAATAAAAACATTCACACCGTGGTCGGTGGCGGCTTCAATTTCCATTTCAGCCACATATGGATCGGCTTCGTTTATGTAACCCCAAAGCGGATACCTTGGTTGCTCATGGCCTTCAAACTTTGGTTTATTACTTACTACGGTTTGCCACTCACCGATTCCATCGGGCCAAAATATTTTTGCCCTGTCATCAGGGTGATACGATGGCCACACAATGGCGGCAATATCGTATTGGTTTTCACTTTTTTCTTGTGCAGTAGTGGTGTTGCTTGTTACGAAAAATCCTAAACATAGAATTAACAAGTAGGTCTTAACGGTTTGATGTCTCATTGATTTTCAATTTATCTTTGTAAAACAAAGATTTAGAAAATTAGAATGGAAAGCTTTCTCTACGGTAACCAATTCTTTTGCTGAGGTTGCATTTTTGCAAATTTCGGAGTCTTCATATTGATTGGTAAAATTACTCTCAAAACAAACCTAATTATGAGCGCGATTTAAGAATATTTTTTTGCTTCACCTAGAAAATTCTATTTTATACTAAACGCACCATTGGGCGAAAATACTACTTCTACATCCTGATAATTGACAATATGATAGGTCTTCGTAAATTCCTTTCGACCATAGTATCCGAATTTTTTCAGGTAATAATCCCTTGGTTTGATTTCTGTTTCACCAATTCGTGCTAATTCTTTCATCAATTTCTCATCGAGATTATTTTGTGTTTCTGCCAGATCTTTTTGATTCACCAGATTATTCAATTGAGTTGGGTCTTTTTGATTATCGAAAAGCATGGAAGGCCCTGCCGGCGTTTTTACATAGGTATAGCTGGCCGTACGTATGGCCCTGTATTCATTCGTTGGATAGGCTATGCCAAAGGGACAGGGATTCATGTAAAGTGCTGCCCTTTCGGGATCTTTTGCAGGGGCTTTTATTATCCCAGAAACATCGTAACCTTCAATACTTTCGGGAATGTTGATCTTACATAGTGATAATAGTGACGGCAGGATATCGGGAGTAGTAATTGCAGCCTTGGCAGTTTTACCTTTGTTTGCCTCCATTCCGGGGTAGGAAATCAGAAAAGGAATATTAGCAGATTCAGAATAAGGCTGATGTTTCATATAAGGCCGGAACCCGTGCGAGCCCATCATTTCGCCATGATCAGAAGTAAAGACGATGATTGAATTCTCATAAATTCCCAATTCTTTGGTTTTGTCAATAATCTCACCAATGGCTTTATCCGTAGCGGAACAATGTGCGTAATAGCCTTGTAATTCTTCGTATGCCCATTCCTTCATGTCGTCTGGAACATTATCAGGTAATTTCAGTTTCTCCTTCGGATACAAGTTCATAAATTCCTCGGGAGCTGTACTGTGCGGAAAATGAGGAGTTCCAATGGACACAAATAAACAAAATGGTTGTTGACCTGTAGCTTGTTGCTGCATATAACGATTTGCTTCACCGGCAATGGCGTATGTTGAATAACCGTCCCAATAACGGGCCGTGGTATCCATATTATCGTAATAATGTTCTTTCGGATAGTGGTGGTCACATTCAGAACCTTTCCAAAACTGCCATCCTTGCCTGCGATCGGGAGCTACATTGTCTTTCCTACCGTGACCATCCAGATGCCACTTTCCTAAATATGCTGTAGTGTAGCCTGCGTCATTAAAAATTTCAGCCATGCATAATTCTTCCGAAGGCAGGTAAAGGTCGTTAATAAACATTCCAGTACTTGTAGGATATCGACCGGTCATCAACGAAGCACGATAAGGCGTGCACACAGGTAATACCGATACCGCATTTTTAAAATTAACAGATTCCTTGGCAAATTTATCCAATTGTGGTGTTTGCACAACGTCATCCCCCGCATACCCCAGTGCAGAAGCGCGCCATTGGTCGGTTAGTATAAAGATTACATTGGGTTGTACAGGTTTTTCAATAGCTGGTTGACAACTGGTTAAAGTACCTAAAAGCATAACGATAATCCCAAAACGGTTCTTTGCAATTGCTCTCATTGTATTTTTTTGTTTCTACTATTAAAACCAAATATAACGATCTAAATTTATGATGAACTGGTGTTTCTTGTTTAATCACCTTACTTTGTAGATCTTACATTTCTCTTTTAAATGCAAAACCTCCAATCCGCATTAATAAAACTTCAATTTCTCAACACCGCCAACAACAGAAAAATCCCATTCAGCCGGCAAGTCTTTATCCATTTCCAATTCTATAAGAATAACATTGTTCCCTGCCTGTAAAGGTGGGTTATAACCAAAATCGAATCCTTCTCGAAATGCTGGTGTTGTAATGCCATGTTTGGTTTTCCAAACCACGTTACTGTAAATCACTTCTCCCTGATAATATGCAAGATACGGAATAGCAGCCTTATTATTTTCAGGATTGGTTATTCTTAGGTTTATAAATGGATCGTAATCACTGCCGTTGTTAACGGGAATGGCGATATAGCAGGTTTTGCTTTTCAAGTAATTACTTAGATTGAAAACACCATTTTCTCGCTTTAATAAAGACCATCCATTGTTCTTGCTAAGAATATCGTCAGCCTTTGGGTTTTTTGAAGCAAGCGATTCGGAAATATAAACAGTATTTAGTGCTAATTTATCACGTTTCACCCAATCGGTTTCTTTTTTCCATTTTGCCAGACGTTTCTCCAAATCCTTTTTTATGGTTTTATAGGCAGTATTATCAATCAGATTCTCTTTTTCAAGGGGATCTTTTTCCAAGTCATACAATTCTTTGTAGGGCATGTACTCGTAATCAATAAGCTTGTAATGCTCAGTTCTTACAGCCTGCATGGGTGGTAGAATCTCTCTTTGATTATGCCAGAAATCAAAAAACAATGCTTCACGTAAAGGTTTGTCCCTATCCACTTTTGATTCCTCCAATACACGCCAGCTTTTCCCTTCCATTTCATCCGGTATCTCTCCGGCACAATAATCCATTACAGTTGGTGCGATATCCATCAGCATCACCATATCTCCAGGTGGGGTGCCCCTTCTTTTTTGGTCGGGGAAACGGGCAATCATCGGAATACGTATAATTTGTTCGTAGGCATAATGCTTTTCGCACATGTTAAATTCGCCCAATGAATAACCATGGTCGCTCGTGTAAATAAAAATGGTATTGTCCTTCAGCCCAGCATCATCAACAGCCTTAATCACAGTTCCCACTGACTGGTCGATGGTGGTTGCGAGTCTGGTGTACGAACGTACCCACTCCTGAAATGAGCCATAGGCAGGTATTGCCGCTCTCCATTCTCTTGCGTTTATCAAATTATTTGCCATTCCGGGTTTACTTTCGGAGTAATCAAAATAAAATGTCTCCGGTTCCGGGAAATTCGTGTCTTCATAATATTCCTTCATTCGCTCGGGATAAGTGAAAGGTATATGAGGAGATTTCAATCCTACAATCAAACAAAATGGCTGGTCATCTTTCGACCATTCTTTAATGGTATTTTCTGCCATTGCTGCCACATTATCATCGGTAAAACCATTTTTTTCCTGTTCCACACCGTTCACCCAAATGTTCTGATTGAAAAAGCCACCCACAAATTCAAAACTTGCCCATAAATCGAAACCCGGCGTTGGCTTTTCTTCTTCACCCAAATGAAACTTACCAATATACCCAGTTTTGTACCCCAGCTTTTTAAGCCGTTGCGGAAACATGGTTTGTGTTCGAAGAAAAGAGTTGTTATCCCAAACAATATCGGGTGCTGATGCCTGATGCATGTACTTTCCGGTGAGAAACGATGCCCTTGAAGGAGAACAAACGCCTGCATTTACAAAGGCATTTGGAAAAGACCAACCCTCTTCAGCCAATCGGTCGAGATTGGGAGTTTGTAATAACTCATTTTTATGTCCCATCCAATCGTGGCGGTGATCGTCGGAAATAACGATTACAACATTGGGGCGTTTGGTTTTTATATTTTGTCCCAACACAATCTCTGTAAAAGACAAAAACAAACAGACAATAAGTATCAGTTTCTTGCTCTTCATTGTATATTCTTTAAAATTTTATTGCAATTAAAAGTTGGCGATGTTCTATCTTTAAAACTTTCTTTCACCATTCAATTAGTTTTGCTCTTGATCTATTTTTTTCCATTCTGTCATGGTTTGGCAATTTTATAAATTCTAGTATTTTCCCTTAAACCAACTTGGATAGGGTTCCTTTATCTGCTGGATTTTTCCCCCTTCTGCAGGATAATACGTCCCGTAATTCCTTATTTTTCCCTGCGTACGGGTGGAATCCCATTCAGGATTAGTCTGCATACGCTGCGCACCGGAATTTTTCAAATGATTTTCAAGTAAACTTTTTAAATCTTCAAACTTCTCAGGATGCTCAATCGTAAGGTTGTTTTGTTCCCAGGGATCTGTTTTTAAATCAAATAACTCGTACCTATTAGATACAATTTGATGTACCAATTTCCAGCCCTCTTGTATCACAGCTGATGCAGGATTTTGGCGATGCGGGAAATGCCAGTAGAATGTTCTTTTTTCAGGCATATCCCCTTTCCATATAGGAAGCATGCTTATTCCATCCTTATGAGCTTCCGGCATCGGGTCTAATCCTGCCAGCTCCAGAAAAGTTGGGAAGTAATCAGCGCTATGTACCGCTGCATTGCAAACCAATCCGGTATTAATATGCTTCGGCCAGCGAACTATTAATGGAACTCGAATTCCCCCTTCATACAAATTACCTTTTGCTCCGCGATATGGTTCATTACTCGTAACTTCCTTTAATCCACCGTTATCCGACGTAAAAAGAACGACCGTATTTTCAGCAAGACCCAATTCATCCAACTTATCCAGAATTGTTTGAATGGATTGATCCAAATGCGAAACCATTCCCGCATATTTTTGGTTTTTTTGAAATTGGCCTTTGGGTACATCATCATAAATTGCCTCATCTTCCGGCAGACAAGCCAGTGGCACATGTGGCGTATGATGCATCAGACACAACATAAAAGGCCACTCTGAATTTGACTCCAAAAATTCCAGGGTACGTTCAGTTAGATCATCTACACTCTTATCTCTTTTTCGCTCTGCACCCGTCGATGGAAATGCTTCATCGAAACCATAAGCTTTGTGCTTGCCCTCTGTGAAGAACTGATACTCATTTCCCAGGTGCCATTTTCCAAACAAAGCAGTTTTGTATCCCGCCAACCGAAGTGCCTTAGCAAAAGTAGGTAGATTTGAAGGCAACTCTTTGAGATGATCCGGTGGCACCATTTTCGGGTTTTCATATAAACGATCCCATGGTAAAGCATCTGTTATTTGGACACGATGCGGAAACTGACCGGATAAGATTGAAGCCCGGGTTGGGGAGCAAACATGGCAGCCTGCGTAAGCATGGGTAAATCGCATCCCTTGTTCAGCGAGCTTATCCAGATTCGGAGTTCGGTAGTAGTCACTACCATAACACCCAAGGTCTTTTATCCCCAGATCGTCGGCCATAATGAAAAGAATATTAGGTCGAGAAGATTGTTTTTCGCTCCCTAAAACAGTGGTGCAAACACCAACGAAAGTCAGAAATAGAATTATTCGATTCATTCTGTAGTATATTATTCCCGACTACTTTCGCCAAAATAATGTTTTAACCATTGCTTTGGTGCCGGAGCATCTTTAATTGCCAATCCTGGATGTTTCATTTCAGATCCCCATTGCGTTAATTTTGCTTTTAGCTCTTTTGCCTTATTAGGATTCTCCATAATCAGGTTTTTATGTTCATGTTCATCCGTTGCTACATTGAATAGAAACTCTGCTTCGTGGAATTTTAGGTATTTCCAATCACCCATGCGAATGGCTGCCTGTTGCCAAAAACGCCAGTAAATTGCATCATGCGGATCTCCTTCTTTTTCACCATTGATGTATGGAACAATATTGACTCCATCCAAATCCTCTGGTACTTCTTTACCAGCCAAAGCCAGAGAAGTGGCTGCGATATCAAGCGAGATAACAGGTCGCTTATAAACCTTTCCTTTTGGCAGTCCGTTTGGCCAATTCATAATAAAAGGTACTCTGTCTCCCCCTTCCGAAAGCATTCCTTTTTCACCTACCCAGGGATCGTTAAGCGAACCATTCCATGCCCCGCCTTTCATGGTAAGTGGCAAATCCTCTTTATGTATTTTGAGCGGTGCCCCATTATCACCTAAAA
>SWCA01003142.1_pt1 | contig 24977 bp, 15 predicted proteins | sample 4692961 | NCBI WGS metagenome assembly SWCA01 (sample SAMN10267275, study PRJNA491770) | bioreactor metagenome | isolation source: DHS bioreactor inoculated with | place: Japan: off Shimokita Peninsula
CGCAGTCAACGCTCTATGGCCAAGGAAACCCCTTTGGAAAATGACCGGAGCATCATGGAACTAAATTTCTTTAGCACAGTAGCGCTGACCAAAATGGTTTTGCCCCATATGGCCAAAAGACAATCGGGGCACATTGTCGTCATTAGCAGTATCATTGGAAAATTTGGGTTCCCCACCCGAACAGCCTACTCGGCGTCGAAACACGCTGTTCAGGTTTTTTTTGAATCACTGCGGGCTGAACTGGCCAGTGACAACATTAAAGTGACCATCGTTTCTCCGGGACGTATCCACACCAATATCTCGGTTAATGCACTGACCGCTAACGGAACTTCTTATAACAAGATGGATGAAGGCCAGGCACATGGTATGCCGGCTGATCAATGTGCCAGGCAGATTATCAAAGCCATCCGGAAAAACAAGAAAGAAATCCTGGTTGGCCGGACAGAGCTGGCCATGGTCTATATCAGGCGGTTATTCCCTGCCCTTTTCTACAAATTAGTGACAAAAATCAAAAATTAACATTCATAAAAAACGAAGATCAATATGAAAAAGAATATTTGTGGCATCCAACAAATTGGGATTGGCGTAAAAAATGCCCAAGAAGCCTGGAAATGGTACCGAAAAGTATTTGGCATGGACATCAACGTGTTTGAAGATACAGCCACAGCCAAACTTATGAAGCACTATACCAACGGACAAGAATGTGAGCGCTATGCCGCACTGGCCATGAACATGGAAGGGGGTGGCGGCTTCGAAATCTGGCAACACACGCAAAAGGCGCCAAAACCACCTGTGTTTGAGGTAAAACTGGGCGATTGTGGAATTTTTGTTTGCAAAATGAAGTGCCGTAATGTAAAAAAGGCTTTTGAAGGGCATCGGGAAATGGACTTAACTATTTTAGGGAACCTCACAGAAGATCCACAGGGTAATCTACATTACTACCTAAAGGATCCTTATAACAATATTTTTGAGGTGATTGAAGACCCAAATTTTTATATGAAGCAAAAATCCTTGACTGGAGGGGTTGCCGGGGTGGTTATCGGTGTATCAAACATTGAAAAAGCCATGAAAGTATATGCTGATATTTTGGAGTATGACCAAATCGTCTACTTTGTATCTGGACAATTTCAGGACTTTGCAGATTTGCCGGGCGGCAATGAGAAATACCGGCGTGTATTGCTAAAGCACAATACTTCCAGGACAGGTCCTTTTTCCAAACTATTGGGGCCGACTCAAATTGAACTTGTCCAGCCGCTTGAAAGGGATCCGGATAAGATCTTTCGCAACCGGATTTGGGGCGAACTTGGATACATTCACCTGTGCTTTGACCTGATTGGAATGGACCACTTAAAAACCGAGTGTGAGGGAAAAGGATTCCCGTTTACGGTCGATAGTGCCAATAGTTTTGATATGGGAACAACAGCAGGCCATTTTTCATATATTTCCGATCAGGATGGGACTCCAATTGAATTTGTGGAAACCCATAAACTACCGGTTATTGAAAAGCTGGGTTGGCACATGAACCTTAAAGGTAGGAACCCAAAAAAATCACTTATCAATTGGATGGTCAAAACATTACAGTTTAACCGTATCAAGGATTAATATGAATTGCCACCAAATCATCTCAACTATGGAAGCAGCACGGCTCAATATCATCACTATTGCAGCAAAGCTATTTCTTTGTTTTGGATTTAAATATGTTACGATGGATGACATTGCAGAAAAGGGGCACCTGTCGAAGAAAACAATTTATCTACATTTCCTCAGTAAGGAACAGCTTATTTCTGCAGTACTTCAAGAACTTGAATCAATGATCGGGAAGCAACTGGATCATATCCTTTTCAAATCAGACAACTCAATAGAATCGTTCTTTAATCTGTGCAAGTATATTTTCCTACAGCAATGCAACCATCCTACAGCTATTTGGACTTTAAAAAAACACTATCCTGTCCAGCACAGCCTTTTCTATTATAGGATAGAAAAACTGGTCAATGAAAAAGCAGGCGGACAATTAAAAAAGGGGATCAGTGAAGGACTATTTATTCCAGGATTGGAAATAAGACCATTTTGTTGCCTTTTGCACCACATTTCAACGACTATTACAAATGATGCAGCGATTTCTCAAGAATGCGGTCTCGATCAGGAAGTGCTGGCCAAAGACCTGATCTATTATTCCCTAAGGTCTGTTGTCACCCCTCCAGGCTTGTTGTTGCTGGAAAAAATGTATGAAAATTATCCAGATTGATACCAATGATTAGCTATGAACAAGAATTTTTATTCAAAATACGGAGCATATTTTATCTTGGGGATCAATATTATTTTGCTTCTTATACGGCTTTTTGATGTATTGAACGATCCCACGCCATTGAACAGCGAAGAAGCCCAATACTGCTTTTGGTCGAAACACCTGGACTGGTCCTACTATTCAAAAGCCCCGATGATTGCCTTGGCCAATCATTTTTCGACCATGCACCAGGCGCTGACCGCTCCTTTTTGGGTTAGTCCTTAGTGTTTCATGACAATCTGTTTCAGGTTCCCTGTTTTTACTCAAATTTCCGACAAAGTTATTTCCCTTCCCGGAACGGTAAAGGGGAACTCGCTTTTCGTGGCTCGTTTCCTTCGGATGCGTTCAGTTTTTTGCCTTGTTCATTTAAAATGAACAGGTTAATTCAGTGAACAAAAAGGTTTGCAAAAAACTGACATGCACCCCGTTGACCTGATCCGGGACAGCTCAATTGTGGTATGCCAAAAATTTAAGTTTAACGGCGTGCCAGATGCCATTATAAGTCCGCAGGGCAAGCGGCGATCTATTATGAATGATTTCAAGAGTTTAAAACCGATTTCAGTTTACTCCACCAAACAAGCCGTTGATGATGGTTTTCTGATTCAAGTTGATCAAAAGATTTCCAAGGAGGCTGGGATCCGTCATCCGGTTTACCTGACCCGTTCAGTTTGGGACAAATATGTTGAAGTACCCATAGGAATGGAAGGCTATCAGGATCAGGGTGGCCGGTTATGGGATGTGCTGTTCATGTTTGCCTTTTTCGCCCGAAAGGAATCTTCTTCCCACTTGCATTTTAAGCTATTGGTTCAACTGCCGGATACTGGTGATTGGGAACAGAATGAGAAACTAGCAGAAAGATCGAACCGGCTGTTGCGTGAAGTCACTCTCAAAGCCCTGATTACAGCCCGGGATTTTGATGATCCGTCGCCAGCGATTTTCATTATGAAACCATTTGAAGATTAACCAATCCTGGCGTTTGTTGTCAGATTAAAATGATAGGAGGTATTGATGATGAGATACAAAGATGATCCAAGACAAATTGCCGTACGTTATCCAAGTTACTGCGAAAAGTGCCAGGTTCGTTTGCCTCGTGGTACTGTAGCCTATTACTGGCCGCGAACCCGCACACTGCTATGCTCTGATTGCGGAGAACCGGAATTTCGAAGTTTTCTTTCGGCTGCCGCAGATGAAGCAGTCTACGCCGGAAGGGGAAATCCTTTATAAGTTGAACACCGGGGGCCGAGTGCCCCTTTTTTGTTCGTTCCATACTCAATTCAGGAGAAATTATTTCATCGGTTGCCTATTTTAAAACAGCTTACCTAAAATCCATTAAAAATCGGTAACCCTTACGAATGATTCATTCATCATTTCGAAAAAGCTACGGCCATGCTCATCGAAAGTCGGGAAAGAGATGCTATCCCTCTGAAATAGAACTACCTAACAAACTTAAAATGAAGTCTTAAAGATACTTATTTGATCGTTTTCTGAAAAGTGCCTGTCCTATTTATCTCCAGAATATTCACCATTTGAGGCTCCATTGCCACACTGGTTTCACCCTGTCCCTGCCCCACTTTCTGTAAGTACAGCTGCAACATGTTGTTGCGCCGAATCAACTCTGTATCGTATGAAGGCTCCCACCGGTCAACCGAAAAAGGACTGATAATTTGCGACTTCCAATTGAATGATTCCGTGATTTTTGTTGAAGTCAAAACCGCGTGGTTGCCCACTTCTTCATCGCGATAGATCAATGCCAATTGTTCCACATTTCCATTCGATAACACAACCAACTGGGGCCGACTGACCGGGATGCTGCGTGAGCCCACTCCGCCCAGATCAAAATCAAGTGTACGGTTGGTTGCCACCGAGCTCTTCCAACATCCATGTTGTTGGAAAATCACATGGAATTGCGTACAGCTGTCGCCCTCAGCCTTAAAATACGTGGCGATGTAAGGATTACCCTGATGATCCACCGTCATTGAGGTTTGGTTGATCAAATTACTACCTTGAGGGATTGACTTGACAACTTCGGCTGTTGCTTCGGTGATGGGCAGTTGATAGCTTTCGCCTGTGGATTTCATCCAGCTTAAACCACCATCCGCTGACACAGCATAACACATATCATGATTGGATCGCACATCCGGCGTTTCGCGCCATACCCATGATACATGAATATGGCCGGCATCATCGACAAACAGTTGCCAATAAGCATTTCGCTGGCCTTCGCCGTCAATCAGGTTGCTTTGTACCCGCGCCCAGCATTGATCATTCAAGTCATAGCGATTCAGCACCAGATTGCCGTTTCCAGAACCACCTTCCCGATAGGCAAACAACAGGTTCCCATTGGGCAAAGCATAAAATTCAGGATAGGAAACAGCTTGTTCGTTGCTGCCGATCATCGGACGCTTAGGACCAAGTTCCAAACTTTCCGGGCTCAAACTGCGGCAGTAGTTCAATGGATCGTTGTGATGGTCTCAGCTTAAATGCAGCTGGCCATCTCCAGCGACCATCAGACTGATCACGTTATGGGCATCATACACAGTTCCATTGTATTGCGTTTACTGAATTTCCCAGTTATCGCTTCTATGTTTTCGGCGGGCCAGCACTACCGAAGCCGAGCTGTCGTAGTAGGCCACAAACTGGTAATTGGCCGATGAAACCACCGAATTCTTTTGAAATATCGTTGCGTTTACGCTGGTTTGTGACCAGCCTTCGCCGATCGGTACCAACGAAGTTGCAATGCTTGTTTCTGTTTGACTTCCGGATTGGCAACCAACAACGGCCATTAAAAATACTCCGGCCAATAATCTAATCATTTTCTTCATGGATCATTTATCTTTAAAAACGAAAGGATGGAGGTTCGCTCCATCCTTTCGGGATTCCTTAAGTAAGTATCAATTTATTGGATCGCTTGCAAAATAAAACTGTATTGATAGCTGGATTCTTCCAAACGGTATTGTTCGTGTGTCCAGGCACCCCAACTATTGTCTCCACCAACACCGCATTGTGCCAGGTCGATGTGTAAAAATACATCTTTCTTTGGATGAAGGTCTAATGCGTGCTGTTGTTTTTTGTTCAAGCCGGGATCAAAATCTTTGGTCTCGAAATGAAGTGCGCTGGTGCTCAGAGGTTGTAATCCTTGAACCTTTAGGCCGCTCCCATTCCCGTTGGTCAGACTTAGCCAGCGAACATCTGTTTTGTAGCCATTCTCCTGTGGACGAGTGTACGGCACATATTGGGCGGCAACCGAACTGGCGTGAATGCCAATGAATGTTCCGTTGTTGCGGTCGCTGTAGTTTTCCCACGGGCCACGACCGTAGTATTCAAATTGGTCGAATGCTCCGGGAACACGCACAACCATACCAAAGCGCGGCAGGCCTGGAAGCTGATCCGGTCCAGCCTGGTAATTGATATCAACTTTCAGGCGGCCGTCTCCGGTTATGGTGTAAACCAATTGATAATCCGACTGCACATCGTTGAGAAATAAATCGGCAGTGACGACCACTGCATTACCGGCCTCTTCGATATTGATATTTTTCAGACTGCGATTCACGCCGGCGGTTCGCCAAACGTTGGCACGTACGGGCATACCGTTTCCAAAATCATTGTCGGTCGGAGCACGCCAAAACTCAGGCGTCAGCTCTGAGCTGATCAGCCAGTTTCCGTTTGCCATGAAACGGTTGAGCAAGCCCGAACGTTTGCTGATTCCCACTTCAACACCTGCTGCTTTGATGGTAATCTGATGGTTGTTTTCGTCTAATTCTGGCTTCGACTCCGACTCCACTTCTTTTCCGAAGTAATGATTAGATTCAAAAACAAGCTGGTTACGCGACACCTCATGCCCTGCCCCCAGCACTGGCGTTTCGGTTTTTGTGTAGGCATAAACATCAAGCAAATACTCTACTCCGGGTTCCGGCTGAATTTCCGGCAAATCAATTTTCACCTTTTGTGTTTCACCCGGTTTTGCAGAACTCGCCAATTCGCCTTCCGCGGCCATTTTACCATTTTTTAGCAGCACCCATCTATAATCAAATTGCTCCAAGCCGGTAAAGGAAAACTCGTTGAAGATTGCTAACTCCCCTTTTTCAAGATTGATGGCCGAAACATGGATATTTTGATAGATATGCTTCACTTCCTTTAGCCCGGGATGTGGGGTGCGATCGGCAGAAACCAGGCCATTGAGGCAGAAATTTTCGTCGTGGGTATATTGGTGGCCGCCCAAATCGCCGCCATACGCCCAGTAGGGTCGTCCGGCTTCATCTTGAGAAAGTAAACCTTGATCAACCCAATCCCAGATGAAACCGCCTTGCATGTGTGGCTTGGAACGGATCAGATCCCAATATTCCTTAAAGTTTCCATTGCTGTTTCCCATGGCATGCGAATATTCACACATAATATAGGGGCGCCCTGGATTTTCTTTGGCAGCATATTCATTCATGCTGTTCATTCCTGGATACATCGGGGCCACAATGTCTGTGTTGGCATTTTGCCCGGCTTGCTCCGACTGAACCAAGCGGCTGTCGTCCCTTTCTTTAATCCATTCATAGGCATCGTAAAAAACCTGTCCGTTGCCACACTCATTGCCAAGGCTCCAGATAATGACCGACGGGTGATTCTTATCACGTTCCACCAATCGTTTGATTCGATCCATGTGAGCCGCGTGCCATTCGGGCAGGTAAGCCGGATGTTTTGATTTATCGAACCAGCCTTGCCACTCGGCTCCCATGCCGTGCGTTTCAATATTGGCTTCGTCAACGAGATAAAGGCCATATTCATCACACAGCGAATTCCACAAGGTGCTGTGGGGATAGTGCGAAGTCCGCACGGCATTGATGTTGTGTGCCTTCATCACTTCAATATCTTTCAGCATCGTGGCTTTGTCTACATAATGGCCGGTGCTCTGGTGATGCTCGTGCAGGTTGACCCCCTTGACAACAACAGGTTGGCCATTGATCAACAATTGGCTATTTTTCAATTCAACAGTTCGAAATCCAATTTTTTGAGATGTGGTTTCAATTAATGCTCCATTGGAATCGTAAATAGATAGCAGCAACTGATACAAGTTGGGCGTTTCCGCACTCCACTGTCGCACACTTTTGACCGTGGTGTTGACATTTACTTCGGTTGAAGCAACCGCGCCGAGTTTCCACTTTTCTTTTTTTCTGAAAACATGTTTCCCTGCGGCATCAAGTAAGTTTAGCTGAAGTGATCCTTCTGCTGCTTTGCCGGTGAAGTTTTTTATCTGCAGGTCAAGCTCGAAAGTGCCATTTTTGTGAGCTTGATCCAAGCCCGCTTTTACAAAGAAATCGTCAATCCGAATTTGATCCGTGCTGTAGAGGAATACATTCCGTTCGATTCCGGAAAGACGCCAGAAGTCCTGATCCTCCAGGTACGAGCCATCACTCCAGCGATACACTTCCACAGCCAGGTTGTTTTTTCCAGGGCGAACATACTTGGTTATATCAAACTCAACCGGGCTTTTGGTAACCTGGCTGTAGCCCACTTTTTCACCATTCACCCAAACGTACATGGCCGATGTTCCGGCTTCAAAATGTAGGTAAACCCGCCGACCATCCCATGTTGTTGGCAGCTCAAAGTCACGGCGGTATGATCCGACCGGATTGTGCGCATGATCGATATAGGGAGGATTTTTGGGGTGCGGGTAAGCCACATTGGTGTAAATAGGTGTACCGTAGCCTTCCAGCTCCCAGTTTGATGGGACTTTGATGTCGTCCCACGAACTCACATCAAAATCCTCTTTGTAAAAGTCAACCGGACGATCGGCGGGCGTGTACACCCAATTAAATTTCCAGGTTCCATTCAAATCCTGAAAGTATGGAGATTTTGAGTAGTTATTTTTCAATGCTGATTCTTCATCGGCATAGGGAAGGAAAGTTGCACGTGGATCCTCCTTATTGATACCAAAGATTTTTGGGTTCTCCCAATCGTTGGTTGACGCAGGCTGCTGCGCAATTCCGCTTGTAAAAAGCAGCAGAAAAGCAGCCAGTAATTGGATATTCTTCATATTCATGTGTATTTGTTATTGAATTTCGATCGCAAAACGCGCAGCCAAACAGCTTTTGTCTTGTTTCTTGCTTTTACGATTCGGGTTTGTTTACTGTCAAATTCCTAAGGGATTAAAAAAATGCCCCGCAGGGCATCTTTTCATTGAGTGGTAGTAGACAGTGGAACTAAAAGCAGCTTGGCCCAGGTACCAGGTTCTTGTATAGATTCTTTTATAATTCAGGATCGTAGGTCTGAATATCAACGTCAAACAGAGCAAATTCCGCCATGTTGAAATAGTTTTTGCTTCCGTGTGTTTGTACAACATTGTAACGGAAAAAAGAGAACGGACTTTCGGGCTCAAAAATATCCGAAGTATATTCGGCTCCTCCACCCGAAGGTAGTCCTCCCTCGATGGTAGTTAGGGTTTCCCAGTTTTCGGCATCGTTGCTAATCTGAACCTCCGCGATTTGGGCACCTACCTGTGACCAGGCCCTGTTTTGAAAATAAAACTGGAAGGCCTGAATTGGTTCTGCCAAATCAACCTGTATGTACTGAGGCATCGGAATTTGAGGCGAGCTCCAACGGGTATGAAAGAAGCTTCCCGCATCTCCATCTACCAGATTGGCAATGGGCCCTTCGGACGGCTCCTGATTGTTGGTGCTTAGCTGATCAGCCGTCAGGTTCAGTTTCGATGACGAAATGGTAACGGTGGCGGGTGCTTTGTCCGAAAGCGCCTTCACGGTGGTCACCTCGCTACCCACATTGGCCAGACTAAAGGACTGAAACCGGAATTCGTACTCGCCAAACTTGGCTCGGGTGTTGTCAATCAGCATCGAATCGGCATAGCTGCTGGCCACACGAACAACTTCTTTTTCGGTCAGGTGGTCAAAGTAACTCACCTGCACATAGTAATAATCCGTACTTTCCGGCAAATCCCAGTTGAGTGCGATTTGACCGGGAAGTGACGTGCTTTCAATATTGCTAACAGGTGCCGGAATGCTATTTACAACCTCAGGATACTCAATGGCCTGATAGTCTTCCTCGCAACTGGCTAACCCCAAAGACAAGGCAGCAAATCCCAAAGTATAAATTAAAGTCTTCTTCATTTGTTCTTTATTTATAAGATTGAATCATCTGTTTAATTCCATCCCGGATTTTGCACCAGGTTGTTGTTTTTTCTGATTTCCTGGTCGGGAATCGGAGAAAAATACATTTTGTCGTTCCAGCCACGTTCGCGAACCACACGGGTATAGGTGATTTCTTCGGTATCCGGGTTTTGCGACAATTTCATCAGAGTCACTTCGCTAAAGAATTCACCTTTTTTCCAGCGTCTTACATCCCAGAATCGATGTCCTTCAAACGCCAACTCGACCATACGCTCGTTCATGTAGCGGGCTTCAAACTCCTCGTTGCTCAATCCAATCGGCAACTCAGGCATTTGCACATCCGCACGCTGCCGAATTGTGTTCACCGCTTCGCGAGCCGACATGGTAAATGTCGCGTCGGTAGCATCAGCTGATCCCAAGGTGTGGAAAACGGCTTCGGCATAATTCAGGTAAAATTCACCCAAACGGAAGGTAATCCACGAATGACGCTTGTTGTTGGTACTATTGGGGCGCAAATCAACCGTAGCATCCAGGTACTTCTTCAGATAATAGCCTGAAGGTGTTGCTCCGGAAATCGGGGTTCCATTTACACCACCGGTAAAGGTTTCCAAGGCACGACTGTTGTAGTTTGGCCAGCCCGTATCTCCATTTTTAGCAATAGTCATGGCCAGACGCGGATCTCTTCCTTCGTAAGGTTTTGACGGATTGAAACCACTTCCGGGCTCGTCCCAGGCCAATCCGGTGCCTTTCATTTCATAGGCATCAACCAAGGTTTGTGTGGGGCAGTTTCCTGAACGTCCGCCTTCAACACCAACCGGGAAATTATTCCGTTCCAGGCTATTGAGGTCACCTATCTGACGAGCGAAAATCATTTCGCTGGTTTTGTAGTTCTCGGTTCCCCAAAGGGCTGAGTAATTTCCCAGGCTTATGCCATATTCGGCACAAGAATCCAGAACGGCTTGGTTGGCCGTTGCCGCAGCGCGCCATTTGGCTACATCCTGCGAAGGATTCAACAGAGGACTTGCAGCATAAAGCAAAGTGCGAGCCTTTAACGCCAGCACCGTGGCACGCGTGACGCGTCCGGTTTCTGCAAAGTTTAGTGATGAATATGATACCGGCAAATGATTGACAATGGCGTCGCATTCGTCAACAATGAAGCTAACCACATCCTCAGCAGGTGTCTGCGAAACCGCATTGGCTTCTGCTTCAGTCAATACCGTGGTAACCAGCGGAACATTACCATACTCGCGTACCAGGTTGAAGTAGAAATAAGCTCTCAAAAAGCGGACTTCGTATTGGTAACGGTTGAATTTCTCCATCTGCTCGAAGTAGTCCTTGTTGTTCTGAAACTCATCAAAAGTCTGATCTTTTGCCTCGACAAGGAACAGATTGGCTGCACGAATAGCAGCGTAGGAGTTTGACCAGGTTGATGAAATACTGTTGATCGGACTCCAGGCCCCGTTGTAAAAATCGTGAATATTCGAAATTGACCAGGCAAATTCCGATTCATCGGTTGCCGAGGCCAGCATGGCTCCATTGCCGTAGTTTCCGAAATCGTAATCCAGTTGTCCGTAAATGTTGGTCACGAAGCTTTCGGTTCTGTTGAAACTTTCGAAAATATCTTCTTTATCGTAGCTTACGATCTCATTGTAGTCCATCATCTCGCTGCAACTGCTTAGCAGAGTGAGGCCACATAAACCGATAATTAGATTTTTTATCTTCATAATATAATGATTCTTAATTGCTTAAATAATTACAGTCCGATTGCAAAGCCGATGTTGATCGATTTTGATGTTGGATACGAAACTCCAATCACTTCAGGATCTGAGATGTCAATTCCATCAATACTAAACAGGTCCATTCCTCTTACATAGAGTTTGGCAGATTTCAGTCTCAGGTTTTCCAGCACTGATTTTGGCACTTTGTAATACAGCTCAATCGTCCGGAGTTTTAAGAATGACGCGTCGGCAATCCAGATCGAATTGTTTCTGAAGTTATTATCATTACTTTCTGTGGTTAACCTTGGGTACTTGGCAAATACATTTTCCGGAGTCCAGCGGTTGTCGTAATAGTGGTTCGAAATGGTCGTATTGTCAACCAGCGGGCGATAAACACTTTTTGTGTTTAGCAGGGCACTGTAGTTTGCCGCCCCCTGAAAAAGGGCGTCAAAGCCCAAACCTTTGTATTCGAAGCCAAGTTCAAAGGAGAAATAAGCTTCAGGAACAGCGGTATTGTATCCCATAGGCACAACATCAAATTCGTTGATGAAACCATCCTCATTCTGATCCTTGTACTTAATGTCGCCTGGCTTTACAGCAGAAAATTGCTGAACCGGACTGTTGGCAATTTCAGCTTCATCGATAAAAAAGCCGATGGCTTGCAGCCCAAAAAGTTGGTTCACTGGCTGCCCGGTTGTTTTCAGATAGTCATAAGCCCGTGGAGCTTCGAGTTGCTCAACGATCTCGTTCTTAGCCAAGGTGTATTTGGCCCCAACGAAATAGCTCAAGTCACCTTTAATTTTCTCGTAATCAATGCCAATTTCAACGCCACGACTATCGACAATACCGGCATTTACATAAGCCGACGAAGCCCCCAGTACAGCAGAATTTTGTCCCGATTCAGGAACGAAAATATTGCTTCGACGTTCAAAATAGCCATCAGCCGTGATGGACAGTCCTTTGTACAGCACGGCATCCAGTCCGAGATTGTATTTCAAGGCGCGCTCCAATTTAAAATCGCGGGTTGGCAATTGCCCTTCACGGATTCCACCATACGAATTGAATCCATCGGTAAACGGATAGCTGCTTCCGCCGTCATAGCTTTGCTCCCAAATGTTTACCGCAGGAATATAGTCGGAATTAATCATGCCTGCCGAAGCTCTCAACTTCAGAAAGTTGACCGCGCTGACGCCTTGCATAAAGGCTTCGTTGGAAATAACCCAGGCTGTCGACAGTGTTGGTGAAAACCCATACTTGTGCCCCGGAGCCAGACGGTTTGAGCCGGCAACGACCAAAGCCAGATCAGCAACATACTTGCGCTGCATCGTGTAGTGAACATATCCCGCCAAATTTTGACGGTTGTAGGTGTTGTGCTGTCCGTTGTACACAATGCGCTCCTGAGAGTAGATCAAAGACGTAAACAATTCGCTGTTGGCGAAGCTGGTTTCGTAATCGAGATTAGTCACAAAGTTGAAGTGGCGATTCTGGGTTCCCAGCGAACGCGAGAAACTCAGGTCGCTTGATTCTCCTCCGGCTGTCCGGATCGTATCAACCGGAATGCCATTGTTGAAAGCCAGTCGGTCGCTGGCGTATTGGTAACCGCGTGTTTTTCCTTCCCAAAATTCGGCATAGTTGTCATAGCCAATTCGGAAAGAACCTCGCAATCCTTCTGTAATCAGATCCAGATCCTGGGTTAGTTTAACATCGGCAAACAACGAACGGGCGTGCGACTTGGCATAGCCGGTATTTTGAACGCCGGCCACCGGGTTAGTGGTTGTCCAGGTTTCGTTTCCACCCCAAATGCCATCGTAGGTTTTAATGGGATAGGCTCCTGACGGTAAGGTGTACAAATTATCCATCAGGGTTCCGTGAATACGGCCCGGACGGTTATGTTCGGCAATTACCCCCAACAAATTAACCTCAGCTTTCGTTTTTTCACTTAGGTCAATATCCAGGTTGGTACGAATATTGGCTTTCGAGTACTTCATTTGGGTAGAGTAGCCTTCATTGGTTTCTGTATCTTTAATGAAACCACTGTTGTCTTCCAGATTCAGCAAAGTGTAGTACCTCATTTTTGAGCCGCCACCACGAATACCTACATTGTAAATATTTGAATAGCCATTGTCCTTCAAGGTTTCATTGACCCAATCCACATTCGGATACAAAAACGGAGCAGTGCCATTTTGAAAGGCATCCATTTCGTAGCTGTTGTATTTCGCAGGTTGTCCGTCGTTTTTCAACGCTTCGTTGTATGCACTGGCGTAGGTGTGGCCATTGGCAAAATCGGGCAAGCGCAAAGGTGTGGTAAAAGCATGATCGTAACTTACGTCAATATTCATGCTGTTGTAACGTCCCCTTTTGGTTGTCACTGAAACCACACCATTGATTCCCCTAAATCCATATAACGCCACTGCTGCCGCATCTTTCAGGATTGAAACCGACTGCACTTCTTCGCGTGATAAAGTCCCGATGGAACGTTCAAATCCATCGACCAGAACCAGCACGTTGTTGTTAGACAAGGTTTTCAAACCCCGAATCGAAATGTCGGCATAGTCTTCCCAAACAGCGCCACCATTTTGCATGGAGGTTAATCCCAGTGCGTTTCCGTACAAGGAATTGCTCAGGCTCAATGCTGAACTCCGGTTGATTTCTTCGGAGCTGGTTGTTGAAATAGAGCTGGTTGATTCCGCGACTCTCTGGCTAATGCCAAAGCCCATGTTTACGGGTTTCGATGCATAGTCGATGACCACTTCCAAATCGTCTTCATTAACAACCGCGACCGTTGTTGTTTCCAGTTCGCGGGTCACAATGGCCAGCTGATCGCCTACTGTGGCGCCAATAGCAAAGTTTCCGTAGACATCCGTTGAAACACGAACTTCAGGATTACTGACCAGAGAGATTAAGGCGCCCGACACTGGCTCGCCCCATCGATCGGTTACTTTGCCGGTAACAAAGTCAGACTGCGCAAAGCTCCCGATGCTTAGCAAGCAGAGCATCGCAAATGCTAATATTTTTGTTTTCATATGTTTTATCACTGTCATAGTAAACAATTCATTATTCAAATTACTATTCATTACCATCCCGGATTCTGAGTCAGACCGTAGTCTTTGTTCACTTCAGATGGAGGGAAAGCAGATAAGTACCATTTCGGATTAAATTCTCCTGTAATCCAGAAGCTACGCTTGGGCTTTTGTATTTCGAATTTGGTATAAGTAAATTCAGTTGGACGTTCTCCACGCTCCGAGGCATTCTTATCAGACCATGATTGTTCCAGTCCGTCGGCGCGGTATGTTTTCAAACCGTGAAGCTGCTTGGTGAACCTGTCAGCCATTTTGTTACGAATCAAGTCGAAGAAGCGAACATCTTCAAATCCCAGTTCAATGGCGCGTTCACGCAGAATTTCGTTCACCAGGTTTTCTTCATCCTGAAGATTCAGTCCGGGGTTTGATTCCACCAGTCCGGCCAATCCAACGCGGGCACGTACTTCGTTCACTTTCGAAATCGCTTCGTTGTATCTTCCGGTTTTGGTTAAAGCTTCCGCATAAATCAGATAGATTTCGGAAACTCTCAGGTAGGGCCACAAGGTCGGTTTGGCTGTATTCTTTGAAAAGTCAAGCACAAATTTGTAGTTGGCATAGCCTGTTGCAAACTGCCCCTCTTCGTTGGCCGGTCCTTGTTGCGCTTCACGTCCGCCAACCCAAAGTTCAGCTTGGCGTCCCTGGTATTCAGCACCATTCACCAAAACGATTTCATATAAGCGAGGATCACGGTAGGTGTGAATTTTACTCACTTTATCGGCATCATTCCAGTCGAACGGCGCTCCGTCGCGCATGGGGAACATGTCCACAAATTCCTGGGTTGGCGTAAACGCACCATAAGAGCTCGATTGCGGGAAGTAGTAGTTCCAGTCCCAGTTTCCAGCGCGGTAGCGAATTCGCGTTGAAATCAGCATCTCCGGATTTGGTCCGCCGGATCCCCTCAATGAATAAGCATCGCGGTATGCAGTGCGGTAAACATTGTCATATTTGGTCACATCCAATCCATTGTCGGTTGCTGGCTGAAGTAAACCATAAACGCCGTTGGCATCCATTTCGCGGAAAAAATCCTCGCATGCCTCCACAACGTCGTCCCAGAGCTCAGGCTTGTAACCACCATACCAAACCTGGTTGTTCTGAACGGCTTCCTGCGGGCCCTCGGTGGAATACGGCGCGGCATCGTTAAACAGCGGACTGGCTGCGAACAAGAGAATTTTGGTTTTCAGTCCCATGGCAGCGGCCTTGGTAAAGCGTCCGTCCCAGTTGGAAATGTCGGTGGCGTCAAGCGCCCACGGCAGCGTAGCTGAAGCTTCATCCAGCAATTTCACCATAAAGTTTACCGTTTCTTCAACAGTTGCCCGAGGGTTTTGGTAAGTTTCGTTCACATCCCAGGCATGGTCAGCCAGCGGAAGTCCGCCATAGTGCCGGAACAGGTCGAAATAGCGGCTGGCGATAATCACTTTGGCTTCTCCTTTTAACCGATCTTTTTCGGCAGTGTTCATATCCGGAACACGATCCACATTTTCGATGAAAAGCCATGCCTTGCGGACAGCTTGCCACACTTCCTCCTTCGTGTATCCAAAGCGGGTGTGCGAATCTGAATCTTCCAATCCTGCACTGTAGCTGCCCGAATAGTACATTCGGTTTACGCCATCCCAGCTTAAGTGACTATGATAACAATCTGACAAGGCTTCGAACATCCCCATGTTCATTTTGCCATCCACATCATTCCAATAACTTGGAAGCGCGTAGTATAAATTACTGTAAGTGTTCCATAAAAAGCGTCTGGCATATTCTGCCTGTGTAAAGATGGTGTCGGCCGTAACATCTACGCCAGGCTCTTTTTCCAGAAAGTTGTCGCCAACTTTAAATTCATCCACACAAGCATTGAAAGAAAATGCTGCGATGATGATTGCGATGATTCCTATTTTGAATTTCATGTTCTTGCTTTTTTTGATTGTTAAAACCCAACTTTCACACCGATGTTAAATACCTTGGTCAAAGGATAAGCCGGTCTGGAGCTGGTTCTTGATTCGGGATCAGCAATATTCAGTTTATCAATGGTAATCAGGTTGTACCCATTGGCAAACAGCCTTAAGCTGGAGATCTTTGCTGTTTCCATGAATGGGAAGTTCAGGTTATATCCCATTTCGATGTTTTTCAGACGGACATAGCTGGCATCAACAAGAAACAGTGTGGATGCAGCTGTATTGTTGGTCCGGCTGGTGAACGATGCCCGAGGCAAAGTTGCTGTTGATGCCGTTTCGGGCGTCCAGCGGTTTTCGTATTGCGACAGCAGTAGGCCACGGTTTCTGGTTTCACCCAGTGGGTCGCGGAAGGTTTCTTCCAGCAGACGTGAGGTGTTCCAGGCAGTGTTAACCAGCATGCTGAAGTCGAAGTTTTTGTACATGAACCCGATGGTGAACCCAGCACTGTATTCCGGATTGTTGGTGTAGCCTTGTGCTGAAATATCTTCCGAATCAATTACGCCATCTTCGTTTAGATCGACGTAAACAGCATCGCCCGGATGTAATCCACCGGCATGCTCGGCAATGTCAGTTCCATATTGGGCCTTATAGCGTTCGTTGGCCGTTTCGTCATAAAATCCCCAGAAGGATCTGACGAAAGGCTGTCCAACCGGATTTCCGGTCCGCCACATATAATCTTCTGTTGGAGGGACTTCGTCTTGCTCAATGATTTTATTGCGGGCAAACGACAGGTTTCCGTTGAACCAGTATTTGAAATCGGATCCTACAGAATCATCCCACTTCAATGAAAGTTCGTATCCTTTGTTTTCTACAATTCCTTTATTCAGCGGTGGAAGCGACATACCAAGATAGCCGGGAATTGAATTCATTCGAATTAGGATATCTTCCCGTCGGTTGAAGAAGAGATCTCCGGAAAACATCAGACGATCATCCAAAAAGCTGATATCAATCCCGTAGTTCTGCTTGTATTCCTTTTCCCAGGTTACCTCTTGGTTGTTCAGGTTTCCTTCGTAGGCTCCCGGCTGGTTTCCACTGACGTTGGTTCCAAAGTTGTAGCCGTCGCCACCCAAAACATACGAGTTTGGCAAATACAGGAATCGAAGCGCGGTTCCGCCATCAAAAAGCCTGTCGTTACCAACGATCCCGTACGAACCTCTGACTTTTAAGTAGTCAATCACATTTTGGTTTTGCATGAAGGCTTCTTCCGAAACAATCCAACCCGCTGAGAATGCAGGGAACAGTCCGTACCGTTTCCCGGGAGCAAAGTTCTCAGAGCCGTTGTACCCAACGTTGATATCGAACATGTAGCGTGTCAAGTAGTCGTAGGTAACACGCCCAACCATACCAATGTACCCTGAAGGAATATCGGTATAAGTTGCTGGATAGTAGGTTTTCGACTGGTTGTACAGAGCCAGTGCGCTGAAATTATGTGCACCAATTTTGCGTGCATAGTTCATGCTCAGCTCGGTGTACCAGTTTCTTCCGGAACCAAAGCTTTCGCTGAACCCCAATTGGGCATCGTCGCCACTTTTGCGCAGCACCACATCGCCTTCATCATTAATAACTGTGGTGTAGTAAGGAATTGAAGAACTACGCTGCTTGTTGTGTGTGTAGTTGGTGTTGTACGAGCCTTTCAGTTTGGCATACAGTCCTTCGGTAATGAAGTCCAGTTTTTGCTGTAGCATCAAGTCAACGTTCAACGAGTTATTAATACGGCTGTTGTAGCCTTTTCCGTAGTATGGATCCAGGCCATCGCTTCCGGGGCTGTCAATATAGTCCGAATTGGTCTTAATCCATTTGCCATCAACAATACCGGCCCCGGCAAAAGGCGTAGCCCAGTATAGTTGGCGGAACAGCTGGTTCTGATCTTCGTTGGAGATGGGCGTATTCTTATCCGACACGTAGCCGCCCAGATTGATGGAAAGCATGGTGCTTTGTGTGACATCAATGTCCAGGTTTGCCCGGTAGTTGTATCTTTTGTAATCGAAGTTGAAGTCATATCCTGAATCGAATGTGCGGAACAGGCCTTCCTGAGTCAATGCACCCAACGATACGAAGTAGCGAACGTTTTCAGTTCCACCGGAGATATTCATGTTGTGCTGCGATTGCATTGATGCTGGTTTCAGCACCATATCCATCCAGTCAACATCGGGATAGATAAGCGGATTGCTGTGATCCTTAAACGCCTGAAGTACGTCTGGTTTGAACTTCAGATTGTCCGCATCAACACCATCATTGAGCTGCGCTTCATTATAGTAGCTGGCATACTGGTGGCTATTGGCAAACTCGAGCAAACGGGTTGGCACCTGTACGCCCACCGAGCTGGACATGGAGATTTTTGCTTTTCCTTCTTTACCCCTTTTGGTGGTAATCAAGATCACACCATTCGCGCCACGCACCCCAAATACAGCGGTTGACGAGGCATCTTTCAGAACGGTGATGTTGTCCACTTCGTTCGGGTCGATTTGGGTGAAGTCGCGTTCGACACCATCAACCAAAATAAGCGGAGTCGCACTGTTTGAGTTCAGCGTACCCTGACCACGAACAAAGATGTCCGGGTTGTCTGCTCCGGGCTCGCCCGAAAATTGCACCGCTGTAACCCCCGAAAGTTTGCCAACCAGGGCGTTCCCCAACGATGCGACAGGCGCTTTCAGCAGATCTTCGCCTTCCACCGATGAGAGCGATCCGGTGATGGTCACCTTCTTTTGTGTTCCATAGGCAATGACCTGAACCTCATCGATTCCGATGGTTTCGTCCTCCAGAACGACATCAACCGTGGTCTTGTCTCCCAGTTCTACCTCTTGTGTTTTCATCCCCACAAAAGAGAAAACCAGTGTTCTCACCTCTCCTGAGGCACGCAATACGTAATTCCCATCGAAATCAGTTACGGTACCGTTAGTTGTTCCGGCAACCACAACGCTGACTCCGGGAATTCCTTGTCTGTTGGCATCAGTGACTGTTCCTTTAATTTCTCTCGTTTGCTCAGCCTGCATTGAGCTGGCAAATGAGTTTGTTCTCTGCGATAAAAGGTTGTTTTTGGTTGTTTGGGAATTGCTGTTTGCCCATGAGGTAACGATCGTTGCCAAAACAAGAACAGTTACCAGTTTCATTCGCAACAATTTTTCAGCAATGCTCCCGCGGGGAGAGCATTCCCTTTGACATTTTTTTTCCATAAATTTGAAAAGTTTACATGAGAGTTTATAGTAATCGTACTTCCAAGCCGTCAGATCTATCCGCCGAGCGGCTTTTTTTATTTGTGTTATTTCATTTTCTCTTCCAGACATGATTCGCTTTATCAGATTCCTTCTACTTAAGCTAATTGAGTTGCTTATACACCCGCACATAATCCACCTCAAAATTCATCGGAAACTTGGAATTTGACGGGTCGCCACCGTTCGATCCGATAGCCAGATTCAATAGTAGATAAAAATTCTGGTCACTTGTAAACGGATTCACCCCATCTGGATTCATTGTTTTGTGCAATGGAATTTCGTTCAGTAATTCTCCATCCAGAAAAAGCTGAATGGCATGCTCATCCCATTTCATAGCCCATGTATGAAATTTTTCGACCCACTTTGGATCTTTACTCAGAAAGTGATCCAGTTTGGTTGTTGAACTGTCCCACTCGCCCCGGTGGGCTGTCGACGACCCCCAGGCCACATTGGCCAAAATATTCGGCTCACCATTGATCCGGTACAGTTCCATAATATCAATTTCGCCGCAGTCGGGCCAGTAGTTTTCAGTGCCCAACAGCCAGATTGCGGGCCACGAGCCTTGCGACGAATCGACCTTAGCACGGATTTCGAAGTACCCAAAGGCCGGCCATTCCTGAAGGTCTTTGGTGATTAAACAAGCTGAAGTATAGTGCGCCTCCTCGCGGCTTGTCTTCCAGCTTTGCTTAAGGGGGTTGTACTCGGGATTGGCGACAGTCTCTCTTCGGGCTTCTATAATCAGGCGACCATTTTCGCAACGGGCATTTTGTGGTTGGTACCATTGTAGTTCCTGGTTGCGAACAAAACCATACTCATAGTTCCAATTATTTGAATCGGGTCTTCCGTCCTCTTCAAATTCATCATGCCATATAAGCATCATTCCCGGTATTTCGGAGGGTCGATTTTTTTCAATATCGGCTCCGATGGTACGGTTGCCGGTGCTGGCATCGGCCGTAAAGCCAATAAAAATCGTGAATAAAAGCAGGCCAATCAGCCTGACTCTTGAGCGTTTAAAAAAGTGGATGCATGCTTTGCATCCTGTTTGGTTTAAAAGTTTCCTCATCGTTACCTTTCTTTTATCTTTTGCCAATTAGAAATTGGGACAGTACAAAAAAGGGGAAAGAAACAGAGGGCTGCTTGCACGAAATCGACTTTGGCTGTCAGGAAATTGAATCGGCTTGTACTTTTTCGAAAATCTCTAGTACAAATCAGACGTAAGAAGAGGAAATTGGCTCTGTTTGCTCCAGGTTAATGTTTGCTTAACACAGCTAGCCTGTTAATTTTCAGCCACTAATGCAGACTACCGCGCAATACTGTCGGATTTGTTAACACAATCTAAGGAATTCAGTGTCCATTTAACGATTCTTTAATTTTTGTTTGTGTTTGACTTTTCGGACATTAATTTTGCCTCCATGCGTGTTATCCTCGGTATAGTTAGTTTTCTATTGTTGGCAACATCAATTCTTTTTGGTCAGAACGAATTGAATTTCAACCACCTTTCTATTAAAGATGGTTTTGTTGATAGTAAAGCCAATGCCATTATTCAGGATCAAAAAGGATTTATTTGGATTGGAACCTGGAACGGTCTGAACCGTTACGATGGTTACTCGGTGAAAACTTACCAGCCGAGTTTTCATGATTCGACTACGATTACCAACCGCGAAGTGGTTGAATTACTCGAAGACCGGGCAGGAAATATCTGGATTGGAACTTCTTCGGGTCTGAACCGCCTGAATCCATCCACCGGACAAATAATGACCTATGATTTTCAGAACCGGATCATTGCCCTGCACGAAGACCACGAAAATCAACTGTGGATCGGAACATGGAACGGCGGACTATTCAAGCTTGATCCGGAAACCGGAGAGCGTAATCATTATTTATCCAACGAAATTATCAGCGATATTCATGAAGATTCGCGGGGAATGCTTTGGGTCGCCAGTTACAACGGATTGGTGCGGATCGATGGAGAAACCGGTGCTTACCAGCGTTATCTTCCGGGGCAGGGCCAAAACTCGATCAGCAATGGAAGTGTGACCCAAATTACAGAATCAGCAGATGGTATTTTGTGGATAGGAACCTGGGGTGGCGGATTAAATAAAGTCACCGTCTCTGATCACGACGACAGCCTTCACTTTACGCACTATTGGAGAGGAGCAGGAGGCTTAGCCTCAGATGTAATCTACAAGCTCTTTTACGATGATTATCAAAACCTGTGGATTGGTACATGGAACGATGGATTGAATCTTTTGAAGGCTGAACAGCAAAATGCCGATCCTGAAAATGCCCGGTTTTTGGTTTATCAAAATAGCCTGAATGATCCCACCAGCCTTTCGGGTAACGGTATTTCTTCGCTGATGGTTGATCGCTCCGGGGTTTTGTGGATAGGCGCTGCAACCATTGATCGGACCAGCATTATTGATACCGGGATTAAACGTTACAAGGTTCACTCGGAGGAGCAGGCTGCAAACTACACCATTCGGGCGATGAGCAGGGTTGAAGATCAATTGTGGATGGGGAGTAACCGCGACCTGAGGTTATATCATCGAACGGACGATGTGTATGAATTCGAGCAAGATTTTCCGAAGCCACAATACAAGTTTGGGCAAACAGAATATATCGCCAATTCGATCCTTTCGCTGGCAGGCGACAGTTCAGGACTCTGGGTTGGAACCGAAGATGCCGGCTTAATTCATTATCCTGCTGACACCGACTCAAAAATAGCTCCCGAAAGGGCAGAATACTTCAACCAGCAAACCAGCCCGGAAATTCCCGGAAATAAAGTCTCAAGCCTGGTGATTTCAAAAAAACAAGCAGGCGTGATTTGGATCGGAACCCTGCACAGTGGACTGGCCAAAATGACGATCAACAAGGGCCAAAAGCGAATCAAAAATTTTGGTGCAGGAAACAGTCAAGACTTTCTGTCGGATAACAACATTCGCATCATATACGAAGACTCGGCTGGCCTGATATGGATCGGAACACAGAACGGACTGAATTGCTTCGATCCTGAAACCAGCAAGTTTGAGCAGTTCTTTTATTCCGTCGCCGACACATCATCTATCAATGACAACATTATCAATGCCATTTACGAGGACAGCAACGGGGCCCTTTGGGTTGGAACCAATTCCGGACTCAACAAAGTGATCCGAGACGGAACCACAACGATCGAAGAAATCTCTTTTCAGGGTTATCCTTCCATTAACAACCTAAGCAATGAAGTGGTGACCCATATTCTGGAAGACGATTCGAAAAACCTGTGGATCAGACTTTACTCTGGAATTGTCAAGTTCAACCTACACACAGAGGATACGGAGTATTTTTTAGCCGATTATGAAAATGGTAGCTTCGAGCGTAATACTTCGGTTAAAGCCGATGACGGCTTGTTTATCATCGGCAACCCATCTGGTTTTATCAGCTTTTACCCTGATAGTCTTTACAAGCTTTCGGTACCTCCGAAGGTTTGCATCACCGATTTGCTGATCTACAATGAAAGCGTGAATGCGCGCAAGCAAACTGAGGGTGACACCATTGCTAGCCGAACAGTACCATACCGCGATCAGGTCCATTTATCCCACACCGACAAGATGCTGACCTTTATGTTTTCGGCGATGGACTACAGTAACCCCGCTAAAAACAGTTATTACTACCAACTGGAAGGATTTGACAATGACTGGAATGAGATTGGGTCGCGAAATACAGCGACCTATACGAATATTCCGCCAGGCAAGTATATTTTCAAAGTGAAAGCCACAAACAACAATGGGATCTGGAGCGAAGAAGCGGCGACGCTCCACATTCAAATTCGCCCACCATGGTGGAAAACAACCTGGGCTTACCTGTTTTATATTCTGATATTTATTGGTCTTTTGTACTTCTTCCAGGAATATTCGTTCATCAAGGCTCATGCAAAAAGTGAGTTGATGTTTGAAAAACTGAAGAACGATGAAATGTACCGGTTGAATGAAATGAAATCGAATTTCTTCACCGATATTACCCACGAACTGCGCACGCCACTCACCTTGATTCTTGGTCCGGCAAAAGAGCTGATGGCTGATAAAACACTGAGTAGCTATGGAATAAAGCAGGCTGGCCTGATTCAGAAAAGTGCCAACAAATTGTTGCGCATGGTCAACGAATTGATGGAGTTCCGGAAGGTTGAGATGGGTGTACTGGACCAGATGCATCTTCAGCGTTCTGATTTGGCAGAGATGATCAATGAGGTTTATCTGTCGTTCAAACCGATGGCCGAATCGCGCGGAATGAAGCTAAATGTTTCCATCGAACAAAATCCTTTGGTTGCCTTTGTTGATCCGGATAAAATTGAAAAAGTGCTTTTCAACCTGGTTTCCAATGCGTTCAAATATTCTCCCGATGGGGGACGAATTGATTTGCGTGCCCGGCTTGAAGAGCTGCAAAAAGGCCATTCGTTGATCCGCATGGAAGTTGAGGATACCGGAATTGGGATTGAAAAAGAACACATCGATAAAGTATTCGGTCGCTTTTACCAGGTCAACCAGCTTCGCACCCAGAGCACAGGAGGCATTGGGCTGTTTTTATCGAAAGCACTGGTGGAACAACACCAGGGGCGCATCGAAGTGCGAAGCGAAGCCGGAAAAGGAAGTTGTTTCAGTGTCATCTTACCAATCCAATCCGGTGAAGAAATGGCCAGCGAAATCCGTTTGTCGGAAACTGCTGTGCCGGCGGATGCCCCCACTGACGAAGCCGATGTGGCTTTGACTTCAAGGGCCATTGGACCGGAAGAAAAACCGTTGATTCTGGTGGTTGAAGATGACACGGAGTTGAATGAATTTTTGGTGTCTGGCCTGTCTTCCGAATTTCGAGTGATGAATGCTTATAATGGGCAAGAAGGCCTGGAAAAAACCAGGGCCGTATTCCCCGACCTCGTCATCTCTGATATCATGATGCCCAAGCTGGATGGTTTTGAACTTTGTCAGCAGATTCGCAAAGACATCACCGTGTCACACATTCCGCTGATTTTTCTGACCGCCAAAACCATGCACGAAGATGAAATAAAGGGGCTGAGACTTGGTGCCGTCGACTATATCTTCAAGCCATTTGACCTACTTGCCCTGAAACTGAAAATTCAGAATATTTTTGATATCAGGCGCACCATGCACGAACGAATCAAGAAAGAACAAATTCTTCAGCCTGAAACGGTGGAGTTGCCTTCGCTCGACGAGATTTTCCTGAAGAATGCTGTGGAGTCGGTTAATAAACATTTGGATGACTCAAACTTTGATGTCGAGCTGTTTGCTACTGATTTGGGGGTGAGTATGAATAATGTATATCGGAAGATTAAGGCACTTACCGGCCAAACGGCCAAAGAGTTTATTCGCAACCAGCGCCTGAAACATGCAGCCGGCTTGCTTGTGCAGCAAAAACGATCCATCTCCGAAATAATTTACATGGTTGGATTTGCCAGTCCGTCGTATTTTACACGCTGCTTCAAGGAGTTTTATGGATGTACGCCCAAAGAGTACATTGAACGGTACAACAAACAAAATTAGTGGAGCTGTTTTTCCGTTCTGATGATTTGGCGAACATTCATCTATCACCTTCAAGGAACGTGCAAAATAAGACGGACGGACAGACCCAACCATGTAAATT
>SWCA01006682.1_pt2 | contig 24947 bp, 25 predicted proteins | sample 4692961 | NCBI WGS metagenome assembly SWCA01 (sample SAMN10267275, study PRJNA491770) | bioreactor metagenome | isolation source: DHS bioreactor inoculated with | place: Japan: off Shimokita Peninsula
CATTTTCTTTGGCCATGGCCAACGTGTATTGGTATTGAAAATTGCTATCGGTTTTTAAATGAACAATGCCTCCCGGCTTCAGAAAATGCTGGTACTTATTCATAAAATTGGTTGATGTCAACCGTTTGGTATATTTCTTCATTTGTGGATCAGGGAAGGTCAGCCAAATTCATTGACTTTGGCGGCACCCAAAAAAGGATTGGATGATTCCAATGTTGGTGCGCAAAAAGCCCACATTTTTCAAGCCTTTGTCATAAGCCAGTTTAGAGCCTTTCCACATCCGGGCTCCTTTAATATCGACGCCCACGAAATTTTTGTCCGGAAAATACTCAGCCAGCGAAACCGAATATTCACCCTTGCCGCATCCCAATTCCAGTACAATGGGATGGTCATTTTTAAAGAATTTCGCAGCCCACATCCCTTTCAGCTCATGATTTTTTTGATCGAGCTTGTTGTATGGTGCCTGAACGACATGTTCATAGGTAGCCATTTCTGCAAATTTGGCCAATTTATTCTTTCCCACTTTCCTTTTTTATCTGCTATGCGTTAATCTTGTGTTTCGAGGGCCTGCTATCCGGAGGGAAACAGCGATCAGAGAAAATTTAACCGGTCGATGACCTTAGTTTTGTTTTTCAATCCGAAGCCCAATATCATGAATGCCTTTCAATTGTTCGGCTCGCATACCCTGACGAATGAAGAATTGGTATTCGCCCGACTTTTCGAACCGGACATTTTGCCGGTATAAAAACTGGTTATCGAACAAATCGCCAATACCACTGCCTCTCCATTTACCTGTTTTTTCAGCCAGGATATACTCAACAGTGTCGGTCACCATCTGACCGTCCGGCGATTCAATGTCAAGAAACAGCCAGATGTTGCTGTTCGGATAATTTCCTTGGTTTCGGATATTGATGTAGAGATTGTATCCCGGTTCTGCTTCATTAATCTCCACATTGAAACTTGCAACCGAGTCTTTATGCCACCCCCCCGGGTCGATGGTTTTATATTCCTCGTACACGCGGTTTGAATCGCAAGCTGCGAGCATTATCAGAACGATTATTCCTTTGAAGATATTCTTCATGATTTATTTCTTGGTCTTCTCGAAGAATTCTGTTTCGAAAAACGTTTTTTCTTCCGGTGACGTGACTTGGGTTCATCAAAACGGGTCAGACTTTCTTCGGCAATCACATTTTCGAAACCAGGTGATGTTTTAGAGGAAACGCTGACCACGTTGTCAGCCAGTTTTTCAACCTTTTTCCCTTTTTTATTCAGGCGAATCACTTCTTTGGCCCGCTCTACCGAAATTGCTACCGGAGCTAAGGGCTTGTGCCCGTTGGCACCGTAGTACAATATCCCGTTGAAAATATCGGCTTTCTGAAAATAGTAACGACCGTCTTCGGTATCCAACGGTACATTGCTCGGCGGAAAATCCTTTTGTGCATCAATATAAGAATCCACTTCGAAGTTCAGGCAACACTTGAGCTTTCCACACTGGCCAGCCAGTTTTTGAGGATTCAATGATATTTCCTGATATCGGGCAGCATTGGTGGTAACCGAAACAAAGTTTCCGATCCAGGTAGCACAACAAAGCTCTCGTCCGCAAGGTCCAATACCGCCAATGCGTCCTGCTTCCTGCCGGGCACCAATCTGCTTCATTTCGATGCGGATGCGGAAGGTTTCAGCCAGCACCCGAATCAGTTGACGAAAGTCGACACGCTCATCAGCAATGTAATAGAAAATGGCCTTCGTGCGGTCTCCCTGGTATTCCACATCCCCTATTTTCATGTTCAACTTCAGGTCAGCAGCAATCTTCCGGGTCTCGATCATAGTCGTATGCTCCAGGCTCATCGCTTCACGCCACTTATCAATATCAACTGACTTTGCTTTTCGGTATACCTTGCGAAATTCTCCGTTGATCAGGGTCGCCTTATGCTTCTTCATCTGGTGTTTCACCAAAGCACCGGTTAGGGTAACAATGCCTATGTCATGTCCCGGACTGGCCTCGACGGCGACAATATCACCGGCGGCCAGCTTCAGGTTATTGACGTTCCGGTAGTAGTCTTTGCGGGTATTTTTAAATCGAACTTCAACGATGTCATCATCTGCCGACTTGTTTACCACATCATTCAGCCAGTCATAAACTTCCAGCTTGGAGCAGGTTCCGGCAGACTTCTTACAACAGCCTCTTTCGATTGATAGTTGATCATCCATAGTCTAACAATTAATACCGGATTGGTCTATTCCGGCTAAAGCTCATTCACTTTACGATACAAAAATAATTAATAATGCTGACAAACAAAGTAGTAGCGACACATGTCAATAAAATTATAAAACATAAACCTGAAACCAACTAAAAACGAGAATTCAGCCGCCGAAAAAATAGCTTTTTTACTTAAAATGAGCTAAATTAGATTTGCATTGTTTTACCAATTATGGACACGCAAGAAGAATATCCGGAAAAGATCAGGCATCACAAAAAACAAAATCAAGCATTGAAAGAACAATCAAATAACAGAGCAGAAGATGTTGAGGCAAAAAAGCAAATTTATCAGTCGATTTTCGAAGAGTTTCCCTTTGGCTGTTGCCTGAATAAAATCCAGTATGACACAAATAATAAAACGGTAACGTTCATCATTCTGGAAGCTAATCAAGCCTTTGAAAAAGCGACAGGCACTGAAGGCCGCCAACTGCAGGGAAGGCCCGTTCACGAAGTATTTGATCAACTACCCCGCAAGTGGTTCTCAAAATTTGCGGCGGTTGCCAAATCAGGCGAGAAGAGAGAATTTACTGAATTTTCGTTCGATGGGAATACCTTTTTCGACATTCAGATCCATTCGCCAAGGCGACACTACTTTACTCTGACCTTGACCAGGAAACTCAAAAAAAATCAGGAAGACGATAGTCCCATTCATTTCTATGAACGACTCATGGATCATCTCCACGAAGGAATATGGGTGACAGACAAGCATGACACCATTTTTTTCAGTAATTCCGGAATGACTTTTAATACCGGATCAAAAAAAACAGATCTGATTGGCAAAAACATTCTCGATTTCAAAAAACCAAATCTTGGAAACTTTCTGGAGGATTATTTATCGGCAAAAAAAAGCTTAAAAGCCAAGAAATACGAAACTCAGCTCCTTACTCTTGATGGCAAAGAGGCTGTTTTGGCGGGTTGGCTGGTTCCGCTGATCAAAAATTACCGATTCGACGGAATGATTTGCACGACCCGAAACATAAGCGATGAAAAGAAAAACCGGCAAATCATCCGCGAAAGCGAACAGAAGCTCCGCAACATTATTGAACACAGCACCAACGTTTTTTATTCCCATTCAACCAACCACCTACTAACCTATATCAGCCCGCAAATAGAAAAACTATTGGGTTATTCGCCCCATGAAGCCTTGGTGAAATGGACCACGCTCACTTCTGACAATCCGGTCAATCAAACAGGGTTGCAGATGGTTGAAAAAGCGATTGAGACCGGCCAGGTTCAAGAGCCCTACGAGTTGGAGCTGGTTCATAAAAATGGGAGTTTGGTCTGGGTTGAAGTCAGGGAGGCACCGGTTGTTGAAAACGGCAAAACAACATCCATTGTTGGCGCTTTAATTGATGTGACCGAACAGCGAAAAATTGCAAAGCAACTCCAACAGAGCCAGGAAGGGTTAAAAAATTTGGTGGATGAGTCGCCCATACCGATTGCCATTAACGATGAAGAAGGGAAGGTGGAGTATTTAAATCGGGAGTTTACCCGCACCTTTGGCTATACCGTTGAGGATATCCCCAATGCCGATCGATGGTTTGAGCTGGCCTATCCGGATAAAGCCTATCGTGAACGCATGAAGCGCCTGTGGACACTTGATCTTGGAATCCCACACAAATCCAGATCTTCAGAAAACCCCTTTGAAGCGCGAGTCACGTGCAAGGACGGGTCCGTCAAGTTTATCCAAATTCTTTGGAGCAGCGTTGGCAACAAGCTGGTATTGATTCTCAATAACCTGACCGAACACAAACAGCTGGAAGAGCAAATTCTACATAAGAACGACGAACTGCAAAATGCCCTGAATGAACTTCAAAAGTTGAACGGCGAACTGCAGATTGCCACTAAAAAGGCAAAGGAAAGCGATGAGCTCAAATCAGCTTTCCTGGCCAACATGTCGCATGAGATTCGTACGCCTATGAACAGTATCATTGGCTTTTCGAGTCTTTTAGCCCAACCAAATGTCAGCCCCGAAAAGCAGCAACAATACACCAATTTTATCCAGAAAGCAGGAAAACACCTTTTACGGATTATTGATGACATCATCGACATTGCCAAAATTGAATCGAACCAGTTAAAAATCGAAATGAGCTATTTTTCAGTCGTCCCGTTTCTGCAAAACACTTACGACTACCACCGCCAGAGCTCGCTGCTGCAATCCAAAGCTCAACTCAAACTTAAGCTCAACTACCAAAAGGCCGATAAGCCGGTAGTCATGTTCACTGACCCCATTCGCCTGAAACAAGTTTTCGACAACCTGTTAACCAATTCGATCAAAAATACCAACGAAGGATTTATTGAAATGGGCATCCATGCAATGGAAGGAAACAGCATTACTTTTTATGTCGCCGATACCGGCATTGGCATTCCCGAAAAATTCAAGCAAGCTATTTTTAAGCGCTTTACACAGGTTGAATCTAAAACCATCAAGCCGGGAACAGGACTGGGTTTGAGCATCATTAAGGGCATCACCAACTTGCTGGAGGGCGAAATCTGGTTCGAATCAACCGAAAATAAGGGAACCACCTTCTACGTTAAATTTCCTATTCTCCCGAAAGAATAATCCAACGCATCGAAACAGAAGTTCAATCAATTCATGTAGAGCTGGCGTGAGCTTTTATTTTCGGATCAACTTGACTATTTTCAATGACATATCCGTAAAGATAATTCGCGGATTACCGTTCATGGCAATGTGTTGGTAAGCCTTTTCCAATTCTTCACTGATAGGCACAATGTTGCGTTCGTTGATAAAAGGAGAGAAACGTGCCGAAAAAGCCTGTTCTTCCTCGTGCATAAACACCAGGGCCGGGTTTTTCAGATTGTACACAAAGTTTTCGCGGATCAGCCCCATCGCATATTGCAGAAAAATCTTCTGCCGTTCGCGGCCCATCCCCGACACCTCATTGATCCACTGAAACAGCTCCAGGAATTTTCGTCCATAGGAAAAGCGCATCAGTTCCTTAAATCGCTCCAGGTTGTAGCGAGTGCTTTCGTTCAGCTCCAGCAAGTTGATGGCTTGCCGGTAGTTGCCACGGCTCAAATGCACCAGGTTGTCCACGTCTTTGCCTGCTGCTGCCTCCAGTTTCTGAAGGGCAGCTTTCATGGGCTCCGGCTGAATGCCCGGAATTTTGATCAACTGGCAACGCGACCGGATGGTGGTAATGATTTCCTCTTCGCTTTCGGTGACCAGCAAAAACAAGGTTTTTACCGGCGGCTCCTCAATCATCTTCAACAGCTTGTTGGAGCACGAAACATGCATCTTCTCCGGCATCCAGATAATCATCACCTTGTATTCGGCTTCAAATGACTTGAGATTCAGCTTGCGAAGAATCTCCTCGCTTTCGTGCGAGTAGATGAGGCCCTGTGCATTTTCAACACCAATATAGTTAAACCAGTCTTCCAGGTTGAAATAGGCATTCTCAAGAACCAGCTTTCGCCATTCGGCTAAAAAATTGTCGCTCACCGGATCCTTAAACTTGGGAGTTTTAACCACCGGAAATACAAAATGCAGGTCAGGATGAATGAGTTTGGCATACTTCTTACACGAAGAACAATGTCCGCATGAATCGCCGTTTTGTTTATCCAAACACGAAATATACTGCGCATAAGCTAACGCCAAAGCCAACTTACCCGAGCCTTCGGGCCCGGCGAAGAGTTGCGCATGGCTGATCCGCTCTTCCTTAACCGATTGAACTAATCTCTTTTTGGTGGCTTCCTGCCCAATAACATCCTGAAAAAACATAGGCTTAATTTGTGCAAACAAAAATAATAAAACCTCCCGCCTTTCCATCTTGTTCGTCCGGAAGTTTGTGAATTCTGTAGGAACCCAGCAGAAACACCAGGAAAAGTCGGCGAAAATGAAACGGTTAAAACGGGAGCCTGCTTCCCGGAAGTTTCACACCCAAAAAAACACTTTACCTCTGCATTAATTATTCCAGATTAAGCAGATGAAGCAAAGCCGAACGTGATCTTTTTTGTACCTTTGAGTTCGATTTTTAAGAAACTAAAAAATACAATTATGCAGACTATTGAAACCTATGATTTCACAGGGAAAAAAGCGCTGATCCGTGTGGATTTCAATGTTCCTTTCAACGAAAAATTTGAGATCACTGACGATACCCGTATGCGTGCCGCGTTACCAACCATCAACAAAGTGATTGAAAAAGGAGGTTCTCCCATTATTATGTCTCACCTGGGACGACCGAAAGATGGCCCGGAAGATAAATTCTCCTTAAAACACCTGGTAAGCCACTTGTCGGAGCTGCTGAACGGTGCAACCGTAAAGATTGCTCCCGATTGTATTGGAGACGAAGCCAAAACCATTGCCAAAAGCCTGAAGCCAGGCGAAGTGTTGATTTTGGAAAACCTGCGTTTTTACAAGGAAGAAACAGCCGGCGATGAAGAATTTGCCCGGAAACTGGCTGAAAATGGCGACTGCTGGATTAACGATGCCTTTGGAACAGCACACCGTGCCCACGCCTCAACAGCGGTCATCGCCAAATTTTTCCCGAACGACAAAATGTTTGGTTACGTAATCGGTAGCGAGCTGGAGAGCCTGGACAAAGTGCTGGCCAGTCCCAACCGCCCAATGACGGCGATTATGGGTGGAGCGAAAGTCTCATCAAAAATTACCATCATCGAAAACATGTTGGATAAGGTGGACAACCTGATTCTGGGTGGCGGTATGACTTACACTTTTGTGAAAGCCAACGGTGGAAAAATCGGCAGCTCGATTTGTGAAGACGACTACCTGGAAACTGCGCTGACCATTCAGAAAAAAGCAGCTGAAAAAGGCGTAAAGCTTTACATTGCCAGCGATGTGGTTGCTGCTGATGCCTTTAGCGAAGATGCCAACACCCAGCCGGCTGCTGCCAATAATATTCCTGACGGATGGCAAGGGCTTGATGCCGGTCCCGAAAGTATCAAGACGTTTAAAACCGTGATTGAAAACTCAGGAACCATTCTGTGGAACGGTCCGGTTGGCGTATTCGAATTCGATAAGTTTGCGGTTGGTTCGCGCGCGGTGGCTGATGCCATTGCCGCAGCCACTAAAAAAGGTGCTTTCTCATTGATTGGTGGTGGCGACTCGGTTGCCTGCATCAACAAATTTGGATTGGCCGACGAGGTGTCCTACATCTCAACAGCTGGTGGCGCGTTGCTCGAATACCTGGAAGGAAAAACACTTCCCGGAATTGCTGCCGTTCGTGGCGAATAGAACACACAAAAAATCAAGATACAAGCCCGGGGAGTTTTTTCTTCGGGCTTTTTTTTGACCTCTTTTGTTTCAGCTACCGGTAATGAAAAAGCGTTCCTTTATCGAACGGAGTCCACACGCTGGCTTTGAGCCCGGCCTCTTTCAGGCTTTGGTTAGTCCAGGTATTGCTCGTGTAAAACAAGTTGTAGGAGCCTGTTGCCTCATAAAACGCATCAACTGCTGAGTACTGAAAACCTTCAATGCGGATGGGCTGGCCATGCGCATCGCGGGCAAAGCTTCTTTCAACATACGCAACAATGGACTGATATTGGTCCCGGCGAATGGCGATCCGCTTGCAATCCTCATTGGTGGATAAACTTCGGTAATAGTCAACGTGCATGGCCGACCGGCTATTGACCAGCAAGGCTTTTGCTGCTGTCTTCACTGTCAGGTCCGACCACCGAGGAGTGTTCAAAAAGAAGTTCCGGTCTCCCCAGCCAAAGCTCACCAACCGCGCCTGGCTTGCCGCCGCTTCATCGATCGCCAGAAAATCGGTCCAATCCCTGATCTCATTCCGCAGGGGTACGACCAATTCCAGGTGGACACCGTTCGACCGGATGTAGATATCAACGTCGTCGCCTTGCACGGTATCCACATTGACCGGCACCAGCGACAAAACAACAGCAAACACCGCATAGCAGGCCACCACAAGCAGCAGTGCCACCAACAGCTGTTTTATCCATCGAAACACCATACGAATCATTCTGCTCATGTCCTGTGTTTTTTTATGCCTGAGTAAACGTAGTCTCCAAACAAGCTTTATTTGTTGAACATTCGGCTGGCTCTAATGGTTGTTGCAGATAGAAATGACAAAAGCAAGCAAACGATGGAGCTGAAGATTGAACGAATGACATTTGGCGCGCGGCCAAACAAGTACATGCCCGACCAGGATTTATATCAATACCTGGGCGAAGCGGGTGTGCGAAAAATGGTGAGCGATCATTACGACTTGCTGGCACAAAGCACCATCAAACACTTATTCCCTAAGAACCCGGTGGGGCTTGATGCGGCGAAAGAACGGTCGGCCGACTTTTTTATTCAACGGTTGGGCGGGCCCGACTATTTCAACCAGCACCGGGGCAGCCCCATGTTGGTGCGGCGCCACCTGCCCTTCAAAATTAAGCCCGACGATCGCATTGTATGGCTCGAATGTTACCGCGAGGTGCTGCTCAAAATGGATGCGCCAGAACACCTGGTGATGGCATTCTGGCGCTACTTGCACGATTTCTCCAACTGGATGGTGAACACACCCGACGGTTCGTATTCGATCATGCGTTAGGATTTGTATCCGGCTTATTCTTCAATCAATTCCACCTCGACTTCAATGCCGCCAATCCAGCCCGAAATCAGGTTGTAAACGGCGCAGCCCAAAGCGGTGAAAAGGAAAAAGACAATTCCATAAAGAAAAGGCAGGAAGACAAACATCAACCCGCTAAACGGGAAATGGCTTCCAAACATCCCGCCAACGATGCTGCCAATGATCCCAAAAGGAATCATAAAAACAGCCATGATCAAAAAATACATCAGGGAAACGACCTTGGCCGTTTGCCATACATTAAAACGTCTGATTCTTTTCATACTTCATTTTTAAAATTGGTTAGACTGTTATTATTGGTTTTTATGAGTGATTTTGCGTTTCAACTGAAAATGATCAGGGCATCCTGACCAATAACGGCATCCATCTTTTGCTCGCCCCAATCGATGTTCGTATCCGTTTCCAGTCTGTTGCCGCTGACCCGGTAATTTTTAAAATAACTGCGTTCAACGGGCGCATGTTCTTTTTGATGCCAGAATTCAACTCTCGCCCCTTTAGCCGACAAAATCTTCAGCACCGAGGGCGATTCGAGAATATGATCTGGTTCATCAATGATCAGCCTGGTGTTCTTCGAGAAGCTTATCAACATTTGCTTTTGCCGTTTGTCATAGTTAATTTGCCGGATCTCCAGAAAATTTCGGTACGGTCGTCCATGCCAATCTCCAAATACTTTAAGTGTTCCCCCTCGACACACATGCCGGTCCTTGCGAACCAAGCTTGCCAGTTGCCCGGGAGTAAGCTGCCTGGTTTTAGAGTCTGTCGTTGGGTCCAGGTTGTCCAGGTTGTCCAGGTCGGGCGATGCAGCCACAACGCTCATAAAGTCAACAATACCTAATCGTTGCACTTTTTGAAAGATCTCGAAGCCCAGCCAAATTGCGAGCAGCGCAAAAAGTACACCGATAAAAATACCTGCTCCATTTGGAAGCTCATTGTAAACCAACACCCCAAATAGTCCTGCAATCGCCAAAGGTGCCAGCCCGGCGAGAATACCAGTTAAAAAATTGATTGGTTTGTTCATGGTCTTCTATTTTTGAGATTAAGTGTGTGAAATTTCAATATTCATTACCCGCTTCCCGGCCCTCAATCATCTCTTTCAGAAACAATACATCTACGCTGTTTTTTCCCTTCCTTTCGATTTCCTTTTGACGACCAGCGCGCGCTGTGACGTTTTTATATCTTCTTCCGTAAAATTTCTCCCTTGTGCTCTCATGGCCCGTTTTTGCGCTGTCACTGTTGTCCACGACATCAAGACACCAAAGGCCACCGTCATAAAACCCAGCTTCAAGAAATCGACTTCTCCTTCGTCCAGGTATTCCCAAATGGCCAGGACAAGGCCGTATATCAAACCTGATCTCAAAAACACCTTCCAATAAAGTTTGGCTACAGTATTCATGTTTGTTTGCGTAGGTTTCTGTTTATTACCATATACTCCATAACTCCGTCATTATTCTTAGCAAACAAAAAAGCATTCCCAGCACAGCAAATACCCTGAGCATATTGAAAAGCTTAATCGAAATTAATTGCCTGCCAGCAAACAACAAGCCGAATAACACCATCCATAATACGATGAAGTAATCTCGCCCGGTGTCCCAAAGAAATGCAGCAAACGATAAGCACACCACGGTATATATTGACCAAAAAACGTCAATCCTTTTACAAGAAGAAGTTGTTTGTGCTGTCATCGTATTTTTTTGTATTGCAATTTACTTTCACCTGTTCTCATGCTCCTTCAGACTTGCACCCACCCCAGCCCTGCGCATGTAGGGAGCAAGGGAGGAGCAGGACTTTGTTCTGCTGAGGGATGGTCAGGAGAAATACTGGCCGTTCCTCTCAAAACACGTCCAATTTAAATAAAATAACTTAGCTTAATATCCGCTCAGTTGATCAAAAGATCAAAAAAATCATCAAAACGGCTTTCCCAACCCGGAGGCTCTATTTAACCGTTTAGGGGGTACCTCAAACATGCAAGCGAGCACCTCGGAACCTCAAACAAGGAGCAAAAAGAGTCAAGCGAGAACCTCAGAGATCCTCGCGAGGATCTAAAACATGGAAGCATGTACCTCCAAGTGTATCGTTTGCGATAAGGAGGTGGGCCTTTTAGAGAAAAACAGGGGCGATAAACACCCCTGCCTTCTTTCTATAACACACTCATTTGAACCTTCACGCTCAAACAGTTTCATCGCTGGAATTAGCGGTTCTTTTTAGCAAACCGGTTCTTTAAGTCTTCATAAACGGCTTTTGCGCCCGGAATTCCGCTCCGGGCAGTGTACTTTACCGAGTTGTAATAACTGACTGCAGCCATATAGCTCTTGGCACCAACCTGCATGGTGGTGTTGTCATCAAGGGCGTCATACAGTTGCTTAATGTGCCTTAACACCGACATCAGTCGCGACCAGGCTTCCATATCCCTTACAAACCCATCCTGATCCAAAAATGGTGGCGCATACTCCGGATCTGGTTTCCCGTAACTCGGGGCATTCCATGACAGAAAGCGTGCTCCCTTCGCCCATTTTAGGTAGGTTTTGCCGGTCTTCGGGCGTTAAGCCCACTAAAAAAAGGATTGAGGATGTGATCAATCTCTATTACTTTCTCCACAACCTGGGTGATGGTCTCACTTGCAATTTGAAAACTGATTTTATTTTCCACAACAGCTTCGTTTGATTTATACTTCTCAAAAGTTAAAACACAAGATTCACTTTTCATCGGTTTTTTTAAAGAATTTCATGAGCTGCACTTTTTAGGGGGGTAAAAACCCCTGTCGGACTCACGAACGATACTTTTGGGGTCAAAAATTCACGAAAATTGAAGGGGTTTTTGGCTCCTTTTTAGGTCATTTTCGTGTCCAAAACGCCAATTTTGGGTCAGCTTGTCCAAAAAAGTCACGACCTGCCCTGTTTTGCAGATCAATTCAAATTCTTGTGGACAATTAGCGTTGTCCTCTTCAAGAACCTTATTTCCGGCACTGACCTAATTTCTTTACAGGATCCTGATCATGCGCCAGAAACCGCCCAGATTCTTCAGAGAAGCTAGGATGATATCAGGAATAAAAATTAAGGATTTCTATTCACAAGATGATTTGATTTGTTGGTCACCCCGCAAAGAAGAAGAAGAAGAAGAAGAAGAAGAAGAAGAAGAACAGGTAAGACTCAGACACAGGCGGGCAGCCACTTTATATTCTCATGCACGCATACACTTTTCTGGCGAGTTTCGGGTTGGGATGGAGGGAAAGAGAGAAGAAGTTTCGAGTTGAAGTGACTGACAGCTGCCAGCTGACAGAAAACCGGCAACTGAAAACTGAACCCTACAACACCAGCTTATACCCCACGCCATGCACGGTGATGATATGCTGGCTTTCGGGTGCATCGATCTTGGTTCGCAGGCGGACAATGAAGTTATCAACAGTTCGCGCCGTAGGTTGGTAGTCCATTCCCCACACCTGGTCAAGAATGTCATCGCGGGTCACAATCTTACCCGCATGCCGGTAGAGGTAATGCAGAATTTCAAATTCCTTGTGCGACATTTTCACCGGCTTGCTCTCCAGGTCATACGCTTCGTAAGCATCGAAGGAAACGCGCAAACTGCCAATGGTCAGCGAGTCGTTTTGGGTTTTATCACTATTGCCGGTTCGCCGCAAAATCACTTTAATGCGGGCCAGCAATTCGCGCAGGCTGAAGGGCTTGGTCACATAATCGTCGGCACCCAGCTCCAGTCCCAGCACCTTGTCCAGTTCTTCGCCACGGGCAGTCAGCAAAATGATTGGCGTGTCGACGCCCCGTGCCCGGGCTTTTTTACACACGTCGAAGCCCGACATGCCGGGCAGCATGACGTCGAGCAAGACCAAATCAAAGTGATCGGCTTGCAGCTTTTTCAAGCCATCATCACCACGATCGGCTGTTTCAACCTGGTAACCTTCAAACTCCAGGTTATCGCGCAAGCCAACCAACATGGCCTGTTCGTCTTCAACAATTAAGATTTTTGACATGCTTTTATTCTTTTTCTTTTCGCGGAAATTTCAAACTAAACGTACTTCCTTCACCCAACTTACTCTGGACCGAAACACTGCCGCCGTGGGCTTTCATAATCCGTTTCACCAGGTTCAATCCCAGCCCTGAGCCTTTCGCCCGATGGGCCAAATCGCCTTCGGTAACCCTGTAAAACTGGTCGAAAATGTATTTCTGATGTTTGGCCGAAATCCCAATACCATTGTCTTCCACTTCAATCCAAACCTGATTGGGCTTTTTCAACAGCCTGACCTTGATTCGCTTTTCGGGCTTATCGCTGTATTTCATAGCATTGTCGAGCAGGTTGCCGACCAGGGTTTTCAAAGACTCCCAATCAGCCATCACCCAGGTATTCGGCTCGCCCGATTCGCATTGACATTCGACGTGGGCTGCCGACAAATGGGCATTGAAATCAGCAACTATCTCCGGAAGCGCTTGCTGCAAGTCAATCCGGTCGAAGTGGTACTTAATCCGGTTGCGCTCAATGCGTGAGAAATTCAGAATCCGGTTCACAATGCCGGTCAGGCGGGCACTTTCCTCATGAATGGTTTGAAGATATTCGGCCTGTTTCTCCTCGGTTTTGACCCGTTTCAATAAAAGTGTTTCCGAATACATGCTGATCAGGGCCAGGGGCGTTCGTATTTCATGCGACACGTTGGCCACAAACTCGGACTTGATTTCGGCCAGCTTCATCTCTTTCCGGATGTTGATCACCACGAAAATGAAGCCCAATACCACCAGCAATCCCACGCCCATCAGCATGTAATTGTCGCGCTGGGTGCGCTCGGTAGCCAAATCCACCAAGGTTTTCGACTTGAGCCGGATTCCGAGCCGATGACCGGGGAGGTACCACATGTCTGCATACGCCATGGTTTGAGCCAGTCCGCTATCATCTCCGGTGGTAAACAGCACTTGATTCGAGAGCGAATCGGCAATGCTGATGTAAAAAATATCGTGAGCCACTTGCTGAATCATGGGGCTGAGGTTCTGCTGAATAAAGGCCTGCCGCTCCACCACCAACTGACAAAGCTGCTCGCCATTCCGATTTTTAGGTAAGAAATAGAGCATGAGTTTGTCGTTGAATGGCTCCACCTCCACACGCTGATAATTGGATTCGAGGTAGCCCCGAAGCACGTCAAGCTGGCTTTGCCCGGGCCAGCGATCAATCGTAAAAACCGAGTCGGCGAAATAAACTGCCTGCTGCTCCCGGGAGTTCAGATCCGAAAAACGCACCGCCTTCAAGGCTTCATTCTTGGCAAACAGGTTTTCTGTCAGTCCTTGCATGAGCTCGCCCTGGGGATCGACCGGATGATCGAGGCTTTGACTCCATTGCTGAACCACATTTTCAGAATATTGATTGATGGAATACAGGATGGATTCGAGCTGGGTGCTGAATACGCGCTCAACCATCTCTTCGTTTTTACTCAAGGCAGAAAATTCCCTGACCAGGTAGAATCCCATGGGCAGGGAAACAATAATCAGTAAAACCAGGCTTATTTTAGCTAGTGTTCGAACCATACGTTTTTTCTCGGTTTTCGGTAATGGATAAAGGTATTAAATCGAATTGAAAATCCCACCCCAAAATCCTTCAATACTTCAACACTCAATCCTTCAATCCCTCACCCTTCTCCTTCCCATAGCGGCGGGCCACAATGCTGATATAGAACAACTGAAAGGCATGGTAAATCATAACCGGCACCAAAAACAAACTGCCGATCGTGGTATCACCAAACAACACCATGACCATGACTGAGCCATGCACAAGGGATTTTTTTGAGGAAGCAAACAGAATGGTAATCCGGTCTTCACGGTTGAAGTGCATCAGCCGGGTCAGCACCTTTGTCCCTTCAAAAATGAAAAAGAACAAGCCGATCACGCTGCCTCCCAACAGCAACAACTCATGAAGTTTAATGCTCGTGAAGATGCCATTGAGAAACGAATCGCTGAAACTCCGGTACACCACCATCAAAATAATCGATTTATCGAACAGGCTCAAATAGCGCTTGTTTCGATTGGCCCAAACACCCCACCAACGATGCAGAAAAAGGCCGATAAATACCGGAATAAGAATTTGGATCACCAAGTCTTGGATCACTTCACCAAAGGCGAAGGCTTCGCTTTGTTTCTCCAGAAAAATCCCCATCCATAGCGGGGTGAGTAAAATGCCGATGACTCCGGAAATACTGGCATTAAAAATGGCGCTGGGCAAGTTGCCTTCAGCGATGGAGACCATAACCACAGAAGAAGATACGGTCGACGGCAGGGCTGCCAGAAAGAAAACCGCCAACCAAAGCATTTCATTCTCGGTGCCTGCCAGCAAGGGGCGAAAAGCCAGCACCACCAAGGGAAAAACCAAAAAAGTGATGGATTGAATCAACAGGTGCAAGCGCCAATTACTCAGGTCAGCCTTTAGTTTTTCGGGGCTCAGCCGCAAGCCATAAAAGAAAAACAGCAGCGAGATGCCATAGCGAATGAGCACTTTCAGCTCGATGACGCTGCCCTGCCTGCCAATACCCGGAAGCAGGTAAGCCAAAAGGATCATGAGGAGAATGCCGGAGATAAATCCATCAGGCAAAAATCGCTTAATCGGTTGGAAATACTTGTTGGCCATGAACGTACGCTTGTCATTTTCGATTTACAAAGATGGCGTAATTTCAGGAAAGACCTTGTTTTGCCGAAGAAAATATTGCCGGCAGGCTTTTATTGGCTTTATAAAGAAGTTTAACCACAAAGAACGCAGTGGAGATGAACGGTTGTCAATTTTCAGTTGCTCAGTACGCTGATAATTTCACCCCAACCCGGTCGTAAGCTCCGGGCTCCCTTTCTCCTCCATTTTCAGGAGCCTGTCCGGCTTTTGACCGAAGGAGATCCCAAGGGCAGCGAGGCGGAGGTGGTTGGAACTATCGATTCTTTCTTCTTTTTTAACCCACAGATGGTAACGATTGGAAATACCCCCGGCCTAAAAGGCCATTCAAATGATTAGCCACGAATTCACGAATCAAAAAAGGAACTCATCACCTTCGATAGTTCGATTCTTAACCACAACGCTGACGGTTTCACCCGAACCCCCCGCTGATTTTTTTAAACACGAATTCACCAAGTTGATGAGGAAAGTTGAAAACCCTGGAAGGGTTAAACAACACTAGCCCGCGCGATTTTATCGGAGCAGATATGATTTCTTGTTTGCTTTAGCCTTTCAGCAACTCATTCATCTTTTGCTTATCCAAAATCCGGATCGACCGCCGCTGTACTTCAACCAGGCCTTCCTGGTCCAGCTCGCCCATGGCCCGGGCAAGCGAGGGCCGGGTAACACCAAAAAACTCGGCCAGCTGAGCTTGCGACAAGGGCAGCTCCACCACAGCCAGCCGATCGCCGGCCAGCTCGAGCAGGTAGTGCGCGATCTTTTGCCGAATGGTTTTAAACGACAGAAATTTAATACGCTGCGACAAAAACTGGGCGCGCGACGAAATCGAATTCAGGTAATTAGTCAGGATTCTTGAATCTTGTTGCAACAGCTTCAAAAACTCCGGCTTACTGATACTCAACAGGCTCACCCGCTCATTGGCAATCACCGTTACCGGGAAACGGTTGTTCTTTCCAAACAGAAAAGCGGCCGCCAAGGGGCGCGGTGCCTCAATATCTTCAATCTTGATGGTTTTCCCGGTATAGTCGGCCATTTCGCCTTTCACACTTCCTTCGAGCACAATAAACAACCGGTTGCATTCATCACCGGCATGCACCACCAGCTCATTCTTCTGAAAGCCCTTCACCTGGTAATGCACTTGCTGCATAATCTCAGAAAGCCGTTCGGCCGAAATCCCCATAAAAACAGGTGACTTGGCCAGTAATTCAAAATCAAGCATAAAAATTCGGAGTTTGTAACATTTGATACATGCCCTCAAACAGGGGGCAGCTATTTTTGTTGCATCAAATTTAGGAAAAGATGATCAGAGAAATCGTAAAAATAGATGAAGACTTGTGTGACGGATGTGGATTGTGTATCCCAAATTGTCACGAAGGAGCCTTACAAATTATTGATGGCAAGGCACGCTTAATTAGTGAATTGATGTGTGATGGATTAGGTGCCTGCCTGGGCCATTGTCCCCAGGGAGCCATTGAAATTGAAAAGCGTGAGGCTGAAGAGTACGACGAAGTAACCGTCATCAAGCAGATGATACCGAAAGGCCAGAACCTGATAATTGCGCACCTGAAGCACTTGAAAGATCATGGTGAAACCGGCTTTCTGCAGGAAGCCGTGCGCTACCTGAAAGCCAACGAAGACGAACTGCCGGTTGATGTATCAGCGATTATCAGCGAAGTGCACAACAGCAAACCCGAAGCGCACCAGGAATCCGGATGTGCCTCAGGCGGATGCCCGGGATCAGCTCCGGTGAGCTTCGAAAAACCAGCGTTTGTGATGGCACCCCAGGCTGCAGCAGCTCCGGCCGGACAATCAGAATTACAGCAGTGGCCCGTGCAAATGCACCTGATTAATCCCGCGGCCGGCTACTTCATGGGCGCCGACCTGTTGGTAGCAGCCGACTGCGCCGCATTTGCCCACGGAAGTTTTCACGACACCTTTATCAAAGGTAAAAAGCTGGTCATCGCCTGTCCTAAATTAGACCAGGGAAAAGAAATCTATGTGGAGAAATTGGTTCGGCTAATCGACGAGTCAAAAGTAAACACCATCACGGTGGTGATTATGGAAGTACCTTGCTGCGGGGGTCTATCGCAACTGGTGCAAATCGCCATCGACCGGGCAAGTCGCAAAGTACCGGTAAAAGAAATTGTAGTTGGAATCAGAGGGGATGTATTAGCAGAAGAGTGGATGTAAAGGCGAAGTAGCCGGGAGCACCAATTCCCGGCTTTTTTTAAGTCACCCCAAAATCAAAAAAGAAATAAAAGATAGTGGCGAAGCTGCGTCAAACAGCGAATCGATTCATCCTGAACTTGTTTCAGGATCTATCGGAAGGACACACCTTTCCTGGTTGACACAGATTTCGAAACAAGTTCGGAATGACTTCTTTGTTCTTCTGCCGCTACCATTAGAAGTGAAAAATCATTTAACCAGAAAATAATAGAATTGAGTTATGGAGAATATGTTTTGTTTTCAGTGCCAGGAGGCTTCAAAAGGAATTGGATGTACCATTAAAGGAGTTTGTGGAAAACCCGCCGACGTAGCCAACCTGCAAGACACTTTGCTCTTTGTGCTGAAAGGGATTTCAATCTTAAACACCGACCTGAAAGCTGTTGGAAAAGCCGATAAAAAAGTTAACAAAGCCGTCTTTGATGGTTTATTCAGCACCATTACCAATGCCAATTTCGACCACACGGCATTTGTAATCCGCATTAAAAAAGCCCTGAAGTTGCGCGACGAGCTAAAAGGGAAAGTGGCCGATGCCGGCTTGCTGATCAGCACTCACGAATCGGTTCACTGGACCGCCAAAACGGGCGAAGAATTTGAAGCCAAAGCCCAGGAAGTGGGAATACTCAGCGAAAAGAATGAAGACGTTCGTTCTTTGAAAGAGCTGATCATTTACGGATTGAAAGGCCTGGCCGCATATGCGGAGCACGCTTACAACCTGGGACACGAGAAACAGGAAATTTTCGACTTTCTGCAAGAAACCCTGGCAGCTACCACCAAAGATTTGAGCGTGGATGAGTTGGTGAACCTGACCCTGGAAACCGGTAAATTTGGTGTGGATGTCATGGCGCTGCTGGATGCTGCCAACACCAGCTCATACGGAAACCCGGAAGTCACCAAAGTGAATATCGGCGTACGCAACAATCCGGCCATCCTCATTTCGGGGCACGACCTGAAAGACATGGAAGATCTGCTGAAACAAACCGAAGGAACCGGCGTGGATGTGTACACCCACAGCGAAATGTTGCCAGCCAACTATTACCCGGCCTTCAAAAAGTACAGCCACCTGGCCGGAAACTACGGCAATGCCTGGTGGAAACAAAAAGAGGAGTTTGAGTCCTTCAATGGGCCCATCCTGTTTACCACCAACTGCATTGTTCCGCCACTGGAAAACGCCAGCTATAACGATCGTATCTACACCACGGGCGCCAGCGGTTTAACGGGAGCGATCCACATTCCGGACCGTGTTGAAGGTGAGATGAAAGATTTTTCCATGATCATCGAACATGCGAAAAAATGTGCCGTGCCAACTGAAATTGAAACGGGCGAAATTGTGGGGGGATTCGCTCACAACCAGGTGTTCGAACTGGCCGGACCAATTGTTGAAGCCGTAAAAACCGGCGCCATTCGTAAATTCTTTGTCATGGCCGGATGCGATGCCGAATGAAGAGCCGGTGTCTTCGTCACCGAGTTTGCCGAAAAACTGCCGAAAGATACCGTCATTCTGACGGCTGGTTGCGCCAAGTACCGTTACAACAAACTGCCCCTGGGCGATATTAACGGCATTCCACGCGTAATCGACGCCGGACAGTGTAACGACTCGTACTCACTCGCAGTCGTGGCCTTAAAGCTGAAAGAAATTTTTGAGCTGGACGATGTGAATGAACTGCCCATTGCCTACAACATTGCCTGGTACGAGCAAAAAGCGGTGATTGTGTTGCTGGCACTGCTTTACCTGGGTGTGAAAAATATCCACCTGGGGCCAACATTGCCGGCATTCCTGTCGCCCAACGTAGCCAAGGTACTGGTCGAAAACTTCGGCATCGCCGGAATCACCAACGTGGACGACGACATGAAACTGTTCCTCGAACCGGTTGAAGAACAAGCATAACATTTGATTGAGTGATTGTGAATTGAGTTAAAGTGTTTGAATTGGGAAGAAAGCAGGGGTATCCGAAAGGGTACCCCTTTTTCATTGCCCGTGCATTGAGCCAGGCTATTCAGACCGATGCAAAAAACGCGAAGCGATTCAACGTGAATAGCCACGTATGAAATGCATGGTCACGGGTTTCAGATGTTTCAACAACCGCAGAGTGGTTGAATAACGACAATCCAATAGATTCAAATTCATTCAACCCCATTCCGGCGTTGGGGGCGCATTCATTATTCAATTCCATGATGAGTTGTCACCCATGGCCATTTACATTTAACGGGGTCTACCCGTTGTCCTTTCATGAAACCCAATAAAAAACCGCCCCATACGGAGCGGTTTTTAACCTGTAAATCAACGGCCGGGGCATACTGCTATGCTTCCGAAGAATCTTTTTCGAACGACCAGCCAAAGGCCAGTCCAAAAATATGATAAACCAAAACAAACATGCCGGCAGCAAAAATGGTATCGCCAATCACACGTAACCATTTCAAGGTCCCCATAAATGGTTGTGTCATAAATTCAGCCGACCGTGCATACCATAAACCATACTTGACACTGGCCCAGGTTTGTGCCAACCCAATCGGCAGCACACTGATCATCACCATCAGCAACAGACCTATGTTAATGGCCCAAAACGCAAATTTAATAGGCTTTTCCTTCCATTTCCGTTCCAGGTTCATATCACGCAGAACAAACAACATCAACCCAATACCAAGAAAACCATACACTCCAAACAAAGCGGTGTGTGCATGAACCGGTGTAGTATTCAACCCTTGCATGTAGTAAAGGGCGATTGGTGGGTTAATTAAGAATCCAAAGATACCGGCTCCCAGGAAGTTCCAGAAAGCAACGGCAATAAAGCAATAAATTGGCCATTTGTAAGCCTTCACCCAATCGCCCGATCGGCTCAGGGTAAGGTTATGGTAGCCTTCAAAACCCATCAGCACCAGCGGAACAACTTCGAGGGCGCTAAAGGTGGATCCGATTGCCAGCACGGCTGTTGGGGTCCCTGTAAAATAGAGGTGGTGAAAAGTCCCCAAAATTCCCCCACTCAGAAAAATGATGGTGGTGAACAGGACGGTAAGAGTCGCAATTTTCGAACCGATGAGTTGCATCCGGACAAATAAGTACGCGATGATCACGGTGGCAAACACTTCAAAGAAACCTTCAACCCAAAGGTGAACCACCCACCAACGCCAGTATTCGGCAATAGCCAGGTTGGTCTGTCGTCCCCACATCAAACCGGCCCCATAAAACGATGCAATGGCAACGGATGCAATCAGGAACATGATCAGGAGATTGCGATTTTCTGTCCTTGCTTTAATAGCAGGCAGTAAAGCCCTTCCCATTAAAAACAACCAAATGAATAAGCCGATAAACAAAAATATTTGCCAAAAACGGCCCAGATCAACGTATTCATATCCTTGATGCCCAAACCAGAAATTGTTGACAAAACCTAACTTTTGCATGATGCCAAACCACTGTCCAATCAACGAACCAGCCACGATAACCAACAAGGAAATAAAAAGCAGGTTGACACCCAATGCCTGGTATTTTGGTTCTTTACCAACAATAGCCGGGGCGAAAAACAAACCCGTGGCCAACCACGAGGTGGCAATCCAAAATATGCCGATCTGTACATGGAACGTTCGAGCTATGGAGTACGGGAACCATTGGTCAAGCGGGATGCCATAAAAAGCGCTTCCCTCAACACCATAGTGAGCTGTAATGATACCAGCAAGTATCTGTACGATCATCAAAATCGATACAACCCAGAAATATTTCAAGGTCGCTTTCATGGAAGGGAACAACTTCTGCCCCGAAACGGGGTTCACTGCCGGAACTTCCCGATGTCCTTCCTCGTCCTTTGTCGAAGCATAGTACCAGGCCAGCCAGCCAATTCCGGCCAGCAGGACAATCACACTAAATCCGGTCCAAAGTATCAGCGCACTAGTTGGCCGGTTGCCTACCAATTCCTCGGGCGGCCAGTTGTTGGTGTAGGTAATTTCCTGTCCCGGCCGTTCAGTTACCGTTGCCCAGGTCGCCCAAAAGAAAAACGAATTCATTTGGCTCATGCGCCCCATCTCCTTGATGGTATTTTCCGGTATGGCATAAGCTTCGCGCAAATGTGCCTCTGCCTCTCCGTCCATAAATAATCCGGTGTAATGCTTACCAATTTCCTGAATGGCCTGGGCCCGCAAGTCCGAAATCACCAGGTTCCCGGTGGCCTTGTCGTAAGTGTTGGTGCGCATTTCTTTTTGAACCCGGGCCTCCAGCTGGGCTTGCTGTTCGCGTTCCAGCTCATCATAGTCGTTTCCAAAATCCCGCTGGCCCCAGTAATTTAGCAAATACATGGCTTCACGGTGCAGCCAATCGGCCGTCCAGTCGGGTGCCAAATACGCTCCATGCCCCCAAATGGTACCTACCTGATGCCCACCCATGGATTGCCAAACATTTTGGCCATCCTTAATATCCTGGCCACTAAAAACAATTTTCCCCGATTCAGTAACAACCTGATCAGGGATTGGTGGTGCTTCGCGGTAAATTTCATACCCATAATAAAGAAGGACTGCAAACGACAGTACCATCACTGCAGTAAATCCATACCATAACTTCCTTGTACTCATACGATTCTTGTTTAGTAGATAATTAACTCCTTTGATCTTTTATTGCAAATGTAGAAAAAATATTCTAGTTTTGTCGATCAGTGGATGTTTTTGTCCACTTTTATTAAGATTTATATTCAGAATCGTAAAATTTAAATAAAATGAATACCATGATTAAAGTAGAAACACCCGTTGGCGAAATTGCCAAAAACTATTTTCAAACTGTAAAAGTGTTTGATGACTATCAAATTGATTTTTGCTGTGGGGGAAAACAGAGCCTACAGGACATCTGCAAAAGCAAATCGCTGAATACTGAAGAAGTCGTTCAGAAACTGGAAGCTTCGATACAGGAATCCACCGATGCACCACATTTTGATGCGCTGCCTCTCACCGAACTGGTTCAGTATATTATTACCAAACATCACTCTTATGTGCGGGAAAACATACCACTGCTTCACAAGTTGCTGGACAAGATCGAGGAAGTACACGGACCACGTCACCCGGAGATTCTTGCCGTCAACGCACATTTCAAAGAGTCGGCCGGACAATTGACCATGCACATGCAAAAAGAAGAGATCATTCTTTTTCCGCTGGTTGAAAAGTTAAGCCAGCTGAAAGCCGAAGGCAAGACCATTTCCATTTCGGGAGGCGCTTCGGTTGAGCAACCCATCGCGGCGATGGTTCAGGAGCACGAAAATGAAGGAGCACGCTTTGAAGAGATTTCACGACTGACTCAGAATTATACCGTTCCGGAAGATGCCTGCAACACGTTCCGCGCCGCCTATGAAACGCTTCAAGCGTTTGAAAAGGATCTGCACCGGCATATTCATTTGGAAAACAATATTTTATTTCCAAAGGCTGCCTTATTGGAACAAGAAGTTGTGAAAAAAAATTAATTTTGCCGGCAAAGAAATAAACATGCTTTCAAAATCTGCAGAATACGCTATTCGTGCACTGGTTTATATTCAGCTGCAAAACTGGGAAGGGAAACGCCCCGGCTACCGGGAAATTGCGCGTGAAATTGAGTCGCCCGAGCATTTTACAGCTAAAATTCTGCAGATTATGACCCGGTTTAGGTTGATTTATAGTTTGAAGGGACGTAACGGTGGTTTCGCATTTGACGAGAAGGATGGCCCGCTGGTACTCTACCGCGTGATTGTGGCCATTGATGGCGAGAAGACATTTACCCGCTGCAGTTTCGGATTTAAGAATTGTGATGGAGACAATAAATGTCCGCTGCACGATGAATTCTCCAAAATCCGAAATAATTTCACCCAAATGGTCAACGAGGAAACCATTCAAACATTGGCCCAACGAATCAAAGAAGGCGATGCTGTGTTAAAACAAACACTGCATTAAGCCGATAAACTCAAAACGGCAGGATAACAACCTGCCGTTTTCTTTTGCTCAAATCAGCCAGAGATCAACCATTCTCCAAAGACCAATCCCAATAAACAAGACGGCCACGCCACGCCGCAACCAGCGTTCAATGTTCTTCAATCCATGAAACCAACGGGTTAAACCACTGACTGTAAACGCTATGAGCACGGCAAACAGAATGACCACCAGTCCGGTTCCAAAGGCAAAAAGAAGCGGAAGAACCAGACCCGAAGCACTTGTAATGGTCATGGGTATAAGCAATCCGAAATACATGACGCCACTATAGGAACAAAAAGCCATGGCAAATACAGTTCCCAGCAAAAAGTCGTGGACATACGAACGATTCTTTTTTCCCTCAAGTTTTCCGGAAAGCCTTGTTAAAGCGGGAAAACGTAGCGGTATCAAATCCAACATCACCAAGCCAATCAAAAGCAATAGCGGCCCGATCAGCTTTTCGCCGTAGCGCGACAAGGGCCCGGAGAGACGCAGCGCGTTGGCACCAAAATACAAAATCAAGGCAAGGACTGAATAGGAAAAAGCCCGGCCCAAAGTATAAACTAAACCACCCAGCAGCACCCTTTTCTTGCCGGGAGCTTCTTTGCTGATAAAGCCGATGGCCGCCACATTAGTCGTCATGGTGCAAGGACCAAGCGAGGTAATAATGCCCAGCAAAAACGCCGACCATAGCGGAAAAGAAGATTGATCAAATAAGTCGGTAAAATAAGTCTGCATCAGTGGGCATCCAGTGTTTCTTCAACTAACTGCCTGAACTTTTCAGGATTGGGCAAGGCGTATAAAAAAGCTTCCTCCGTCAAGTTAACCGTTTCCCCATTTTTCAAAATCAACAGCGACTTAAAGACCACGTCGAACTGCGCGGCAAAATCAGCAACCCCCGGATCATCAAGATTAAACTGCCGAAACACAAGCTCGCCGGATGCTACCTGTGTGGCATATTTTCCGTGCAATGCTTCGTTCAGGATTTTTTCAATCGCATTGCAGCTTTCGCAACGCACAGGTGTGCGGAAATAGTAAATGCCGATCTGGCCTTCCCCTGGCCGCACCAGTTCATCACTTTCTACTGCTTGCCGACTGTTGCATGCCGAAAACACGATCAGAATAATCAAGCCTATTGTCAGTTGTCTCATTCAATTTGGTTTAAAATTTTGCAAAATAGTCTTCAATTCCGTATAGGTGGGTAACTTGCCACTCATCACCACACGATTTTCAATCACCAGCGCCGGAGTTCGCATGACCCGATAACGCATAATTTCGATCAAATCATCCACTTTGAGCACCTGCGCGTCCAGTCCCAGTTCGGCCACTGCTTTCCGGGT
>SWCA01003012.1_pt1 | contig 24920 bp, 21 predicted proteins | sample 4692961 | NCBI WGS metagenome assembly SWCA01 (sample SAMN10267275, study PRJNA491770) | bioreactor metagenome | isolation source: DHS bioreactor inoculated with | place: Japan: off Shimokita Peninsula
AAAAGCAGGAAACGTCGGAAAACAAGAGGCATCGGCCTCTGAATTATAAATAACCCTTTAAAAATTAAATGTTATGGAACAACAAAACACACGAATGAACGTGGCTGACATCCCGTTTGAGAAACTGGAGAAAGCCGGAATTGACCGCGACTTTGTATCTCGCATGGAAAGCCGGGAACTGAATGATTTTCTGAATGGTTTTCGCTCAGATAAGCTTTATACCATTAATGCCAGGATCAATGATCAGGATTACAAGATCCCGGCAAAGATTCGTTTACAGCAGGGTGAAGATGGCAAAGTCGATGTAAAAGTCCATCCGATCCAGCGGCTGTATATCCCCGATGAATACTTGGGACACAAGTTTTCCAAAGAGGAAAAGGGAGCATTGCTGAACGACAAGAACCTCGGAAAAACCGTTGAGCTGACCGGGAGGGACGGGAAAACGGATACCTATTACCTGAGTGTCGACTCGAAGACCAACGAGCTGATCCCGCTTCGGTCCAAACACATCCACGTCCCGGATATGATCAAAGGCGTCAGCCTGACGGCAGAGCAAAAGGAAAAGTTGTCAGCCGGGCAAAAGGTAACGGTGGACGGCATGATGGGGAAGAACAATAAACTGTTTGGAGCCACGCTACAGGTGAACGCAGCCGATCGGAACATCAGTTTCTCGAATTTTAAGCAGGAAAAGACGGAAAAGTTGGAAGAACTAAAACCGGAAAGAAGCCTGGGAGCCAAACCGAAAGTTGGTTAGGCTCAATAGGTGATCGATCAATTGAGAGGCAGAAGGCAGCAACCCGTCTTCCGCCTCTTTTTTGGTGCAATGAGGTCGTCTGAGTGATTGCTGTTTGCGTCGTTAACAGGGGATAATCTTGATTAAAAGTTTCGGAATATGCGATTCCGTTGTATATTTGACTGAAATTTTGAACAAGAGCTGATCAATTGTTCAGGAAAGTTGCCTGATAACGAATGAAAAACAACAACCCCTTACCTTTCTATTCCTTTTTGGAAAGTTCGCCCATAGGATTTGCCAATATCTCGTTGGATGGCACCATCCGCTATGCAAACCAAGCCTTAGGTCGGTTTTTGGGATTCTCGTTGGAGGAATTACTGGATAAAAATTTTAGAACGCTCACCCTGGAAGAAGATATCAGTAAGGACGTCAGGGAATTTGAAAAGCTGAAGCGGGGAGAAAAAGAGTCGTACACCCTGGAGAAACGGTATATCCACAAGGCCGGCCATGTGTTGTGGGCCCAGTTGCATGTTTCGGTCATCAAAAATGAGCAGGGTGAAATTCAATCCTTTATCAGCCAAATTAAGGACATTACTGGGGTGAAGCAGGCGGAGATGAAATTGAAGAAACGGGAAACCTCATTTCGAGATATCTTTCACTCCAATCCGCAGCCTATGGTCATTTACAGTACCGAGGATTTGTATTTTCTGGAGGCCAATGAAGCTGCTTTAGTCTTGATGGGGTATAGCCGTGACGAGCTGTTAAACCGGAAGGTGTTGGAAGTTCTTGATCGAGAGGATCAGGCCAGGGCAGTCAAACTTTTGGCCGATGACTCCGGTTTGCTTCGAATAAAGGGAGAGTGGAACATGATCAGCAAGGATGGGCAGGCAATCACCGTGGAAGTCAACTCGCAGCTGATTGATTTCAGTGGAGAGAGGGCCCGACATTTGAGCATTACCGATGTGACCGACCGTAAACGGAATGAGCGACAGATTGCGCGTTTGATTCATGCGGGGCAGGTTTTAAACGACATCTCTTTTCGGTTTGTTAACAGCCGGGCAGAAGAGATTGGAGAGTCGATCCAGAAGGCCCTGAAGGAAATTGGGATGTTTTCCCAGGTTGACCGGGCTTATGTTTTTCAATTGTCGGATGATGGTTCCCGTCTGGATAATACCTTTGAGTGGTGTCATGTTGGAATTGAGCCGCAGCTTGATCAGCTTCAGAACCTGCCTGTTGACAGCTATCCCTGGATCATGAGTCGGACTGGCCAGTTTGAGCTGATTCAGTTTGAAGACTTGTCTGATATGCCAGATGAGGCAGCCCGGGAAAGAGCAATTTTAAGCAACCAGCAGGTCGTGTCTTTTCTGATTATTCCCATGCACTATGAAAATAGGCTGAAGGGATTTGTCGGCTTTGATTCGATCAAGCGGAAGAAGGTCTGGAACTCCACAGATATCAATCTGCTGCGGTCACTGACTGATTTAATATCCTGGGAGCTGATCAGGAAGGAAAAGGCCCTTGAACTCATTCAGGCCAAGGAACAAGCAGAGGAAAGTTCCCGTTTGAAATCGGTGTTTCTGGCTACCATTAGCCATGAATTACGCACCCCGCTGAACCCGATCCTGGGATTCAGCAGCCTCATTCCGAACTATTCCGATGATGAAATTGTAAAGGATATGGCGGGCATGATTCATGCCTCGGGCGATGAGCTGCTGTCTCTGCTGGAAGATTTGTTTGATCTGTCGCTGGCCGAGGGAAAGCGGGTGGCCTGTCATCCCCGGAAAGTTAAAGGTGTTGACCTTTTCTGTATTGGCCGGGCAATCCTGGAGGAGATCCTGATCGGTTCAGGAAAAAAGGAAAAAATACGCTTGGTATTCTCGGGCGACATCTGCCTGTTTACGGAAGTTTTTGTTGACGATGCCAAGACCATCCAGATTTTGTCCATCCTGTTTAAAAATGCGGTTAAGTTCACCAACGAAGGGGAAATTGAGTTTGGAATGCAGATCGACGGGCAAAGCGAGCAACTGATCTTGTCCGTTCGTGATACCGGGATTGGCATGGATGAAGGAGACTCAAAACACATCTTTGAGCAATTCCGTCAAGTCGATGAGTTTTATTCGCGTGCCTACGGGGGAATGGGAATTGGCCTGTCCATTGTCCTAAAATATGTCTCCCTGATGAATGGACAGATTCGTCTGAATTCGACTCCCGGGAAGGGAAGCTTGTTTCAGATCATGCTACCCGTTAGACTTTCAGAACCGAAGTTGGAGGAAGGACACAAACGCTCGTTAGCCGAAAACGTATCTTTCCTCGATGGCCTGACCATTTTAGTTGTGGATGACAACCCGCTAATTCATGAGATCTTTAAGGTTTATTTTCAGGACCTGAATGTGAAACTGCGTCGCGCGATGAATGGACTGGAGGCAGTAGCACAAGTGGAGTCCGAAAAACCAGACCTCATCTTGATGGACCTGATCATGCCCAAAATGGATGGGTTTGAAGCAACATTAATGATTAAAACTCAACATCCCAGGCTTCCTGTATTGGCACTTACAGCCCATTCTTTTCCACGGGAAAGGCATCAGGCTTACAAGGCTGGCTGCGATGAAATCATCACAAAACCAATTCGTAAAGACATCCTATTCTTGATTCTTAAGCGGCATCTGGCTGTTGCTGAAGGAGCATCGAAATAACTGATTCACCAATTGCGCTGGACGCTCACCCAGTCTTCGGTGACCGTCTTTAATCCATTTCACTCTGCGTTTTCGTTATTCTATTCTTGTCAACTTTTCATGTCAATTGACTCATATTGAACTGATTTGCTGTTTTATTTCTCGAGCTCATCAGCTAGCTTTGAAGAAGGAATCTTTGTTAAAAAAGAGAGGTGGGTTGTGTTTTTGTTCTACAAAAACCTTGTGTCTACCGGCAGGGCTTTTAGCGCGAAAAAGGATGCCCCCCTTTTTTTTGAAACCTTGAATCTTTAGAAAATAACAAGCCATGCGGCCAAAAACACCGGATCATAAAAAATTGGAGGAGGGCGTTTGCGTCCGATTGACAGCCTTGGAAAAGCGCTTGCTGTTGAAGCGTTGTAAAAAGGAAGGTTACCTGACTTTGAGTGATTTTTGCCGGGCCAAGCTTGTCAAACGAAGGGAGATCAGGAAGGTGGAAGCCTCCAGGGAGTTTGTTTTGTTGGTATGCAAACTCGACTACGAACTCAACAAGATTGGGGTGAGCCTAAACCAGGTATCCAAACGGATTAACGCAAACCATATCTACCACCTGACCGCCGGTGACCGGGAGATTTTCAGGCAGATCTTAAGGGAGCTTAGAAGTTGTTTCTCCGTTCTGCAACACTACCTGGATAAAATTGAAGATGGACCTTCGCAAACTTAAAGATGCACACAGATGGTTATTGTCATCCACCAGTCCAGTGATACCCGAAGCGCTTTTCTTTACAATGAGAAGAAAGTCAGGGAAGGAGTGGCCAGTTATTTTTATAGTGCCAATACCATTTCTATCAATCCGTTTATGTATGATCAAGGGCACCGGTGGAAGATCCTTCACGACATTGAAAAGCCAAACCCACGGGTGAAAAAGAAGTGTTTGCATATCTCAGTGAATCCATCTGGCTCTGATCGTTTAAAACTGGACGATAAAACCATCCGGCAGGAAGTTGACCGGATGATGGAGCATATGGGATATGGCAGCCAGCCCTATTTTGTTTATAAGCACCAGGATTTGGAGCGGGTGCATTTTCACGTTGTTTCCACCAGGATTGATAGAACGACCGGCAAAAAAATCCAGGATGGCTACGAAAGACTCAAGATGCAAAAATTTGTCCAGGAGCTGGAACAAAAATACCAGCTCAAACAGGAGATTACGGCACAACTCGGGAACCTGAAATTTACCGCATCCAGCGGGTACCTCAAGCGAAACCTGGAAAGCCTGTTTAAAGCGCTTAACCAAATGGACATCATCACTTCCAAAGAACTGTATGACCAAGCCCTGGGATTCTTTGAGGTGCAAGTCAGAAAAGCGGGGAGGGGGTACCTCGTTTTTCTGACGGATCAAAATGGAGCAGTCATTCGGCATCCGATGAAATTGTCGGCCTTTGAAGAGCGGCCGAGGTTTTATTTGGTAGAGAGACAGGAACACGCAAACAAAGTCTTGCGTCCTGAACGGATAGAAATACCTGGCAGGGATTTAAAATCGTTGATTCTGAAAGAACTGATCAGGCAGATTCAGGTTCAGGTTTCAGGAGAAACAGAATCGAGAACTAAAAAAAATCAGCTCAGAAATAGTCAGGTTAAGAAAAGGCGCATGAAATTCTGAATTCCGGAGGTTTTATTTCTTAGCGATTAGCTAACAGTCAGGCATCGCCTGGTGTATTTCTTAGAGGAGACAGTGGCAGCAAACTGCCTTGTGATGCCTATTATAGGTGTCTGGAATTGGATATTGAATATCGGGAGAAACAACATGCCGAATCAGTAAAATTAGTTGACAGAAGGCAAACAGTTAGCTGAGTCAGTCGAGGCTAGCAAAGAGGGATTTACGATCAACGGCCTGGAGATGTATTGCCTGGCCATGGGCTTCAGTTAGTTGAAATAGGATACTACGAATTTGAATACGATCGTTGAAAACGGCTGATTAGGAACAAAGACCGAGATTTGGCAATTCTGAATAGAATACTTCGAAAATTTATTAAAGACGGCTAGAGTATTCGAGGCATCTGTTAGACTTTATGCCATCTACACCCTCTGATGATAAGAAGTTTGGGTTAGTTCTGTTTTTAAGCAGTATTTTCTTGTTGACAAGAATACGAATAGTGTGTAAATTTATCAACATCACATACATAAAAACAATTCTTTACCCAATGGGTACCACTTTTTCACAACGGATCTACTCTGCCCGAAAAATGGCCGGACTAAGTATGGATGAGTTGGCTTCTTTGTCAGGGCTTAGCAAAAATACGATTTCTCGTTATGAGAAGGGAATCATGAACCCGGACAGGGCCAATCTTTTAAGATTAGCTAAGGCTCTAAATTTGAAAGTTGACTATTTTTTTCGAAAGTCATCAGTTGAACTTCAGGAAGTAGCCTTCCTGAAAATGGCGAAGATTGCTAGTAGATCGGTTGAATCCATAAAATATCGGGTGATCGACCGGCTGGAAAAATACCTTGAATTGGAAGAAATACTCATGGTCGACAATGAGTTTGTCAACCCTATTGGGAATATCCTGATTCAGAAATTTGAAGATGTCGAACAGTCGGCAGAGCAAGTGCGTGAAAAATGGAATTTAGGACTTAATCCCATTGCTTCGATCATTGAAATGCTGGAAGATAATTTCATTAAAGTGGTTGAGGTTAACGAACCCATGGAGTTTGATGGACTTTCTACCGTCATCGAGGGCTAAGTCCCAGTCATTGTTGCCAATCAGAATTTTCCGGTTGAACGAAAACGTTTTGCCCTGCTTCACGAACTGGGGCATTTGTTGCTGTCGTTTGATGTTAAGATCACCCCAAAAGAGATTGAGGCTGCTTGTAATCGTTTTGCCGGTGCCATATTGGTTCCGAAAAGCAAATTGATATCGGAGCTGGGTGTTTCAAGAAAGAAGATTTACGTTCAGGAGTTGGCGGAAATTGAGAAAGAATGGGGTATTAGTATTCAGGCGAGTATGTGTCGGGTACGTGATCTAAACATTATCTCAAAGTCTAAATTGTCGCAGTTTTATTTTGAATGTAATACGAAGCCCGATTTTAAGAAGCTGGTAGATGAGTCTCGGTATGGTTCTTTTGAAACTTCCTACCGATTCAAACAGTTGCTGTATAAAGGACTTGCACAGGAATTAGTTTCAATGAGCAAGGCGTCGGTGTTATCCGACCAGTCAATCAATGGATTGAAAACAAACCTTAGTCTTGTTTAATGCAGGTTGTTGTTAACGATACGAATATATTCTTCGATTTAATCCATGCGGGGTTGATCGAACAATTTTTCGAGCTTCCTTTTGAAGTGCATACAACGGACTTTGTTGACGGTGAAATTGAAGAACCTGAACAAGCTCAAATTATCAATCAGTTGGTCGAAACTGGTCCGCTTTATATTGCTGATTCCAGTTTTGAGGAGCTCGAAGAAATAAGCAATCTGCAGGAAGTTGCAAGGAAGCTGTCCATTCCAGATTGTTCTGTTTGGTATTATTCGAAAAAGCACCGATACACATTCATCACTGGAGATAATCTGTTACGGAGAACCGCATCGAAGGATCAGGTTTCGGTAAAAGGGATCTTGTATATTTTTGATGAAATTTAGGAAAATGATTTCAACCTGAACATCCCGCGCTATCTGGATGCTTTTGAGGAAGAACCAGAAGTGGATATTGCCTCCGTACAAAAGGAAATTGAAAAACTGGAACAGAAGTTGAACGTTGTGCAAATTGAGATGGAGAAATATTTAAAAGAACTCGGTGCCTGATATGAAGATTCAATACGCCTCCGACCTTCACCTGGAATTTTCCCAAAACAGGGATTTCCTGCGAAAAAATCCAATACAGCCTCAGGGAGAGGTATTGTTGTTGGCCGGTGATATTGTGCCGTTTGCTGTCATGGACAGACACAAGGATTTTTTCAGTTACATTTCGGATCATTTTAATACTACTTACTGGGTTCCGGGAAACCATGAATATTACCATTTCGATTTGGCTGAAAGGTGTGGCGTCCTGAACGAAAGTATTAAAGAGAATGTCCATTTGGTCAATAATCTGGAGACAAAGCACGGAGAGATTCGGTTTATGTTTTCTACCCTTTGGACCAAAATCAGTCATGTCAACCGATGGAAGATTGAAGGGAGTTTGAGTGATTTTCAAGTTATCAAATTCAATCATGGCCGTTTTTATTCCGATCAGTACAACCACTTGCATGAAGAAAGTTTATCCTTTCTAAAGGAAGGACTACACCACGACAACACCAGCAAAACAGTTGTTGTTACACACCATGTTCCCAGCTTTTTGAACTATCCTGAAAAGTACCGGGGCGATGTTTTGAATGAAGCCTTTGCCGTGGAGCTGTATGATTTGATTGAAGCAGGCGGGCCTGAAAACTGGATCTTTGGGCATCACCATTCGAATGTTCCCGATTTTGAGATTGGGAAAACAAAGTTAATGACGAATCAATTAGGGTATGTGGTGCATCAAGAACATCATTTATTTAGCACAGAAAAAACAATTGATATATGAAAGTCAGAATAATAACTATATTATTGCACAATAACACAAATAATGTTATCGTGCAAAAATAATGTTATCAATGAGGAAGTGAAAAATTTAATCACCTATATCGATCAAACAATTGGCCTGAACTTAACGGTCAATCCGTTTCCCAAAAATGAAACGGATAAATTGCCCATGTACCTAAAAGAGGGCTACCGCTGGCATAAGGCCGAATTGGGGGGAAGGCCCTGTGTGCTGGCCGAAACAGTTGATGAAAACAACTTTGGCATCGCTCAGATGGAAAAACATTTTGCTTTGGTCCGAAATGTTATGGGACTGCCTGTAATTGCTGTATTTTATGAATTGGAAGCCTATAACAGGAAACGCCTGATCGAAAGAAAGATCGGTTTCATCGTTCCCAACAAGCAGGTGTATATTCCTGATTTTTTTATCGACCTGAAAGAATACGGAATTACAAGCAAGAAAGAACGGGGAGAGTTGACGCCAACCGCCCAACTATTGCTTTTGCACCATCTCCTGAATAATCTGGAAAAAAAGCGGGTTGAATCGAAAGCATTTAAGGAATTGGCCGTTTTATTGGGGACAAACCATGCGTGGCCGCCATTGCCTGCATTCTTCAAACTGCCGACAAGGAAAATGAGCTTCTGAAAGCCAAACTCGATAAGCTGAAGGAGCGGAAAAAGGGTTTGATGCAACAGGTGTTGTTAACGGAAAAAAACGACTAGACTATAAATCCTAGCTTATGCAAATCAATCCTAAGGAAACGCTATTTGGTCATCCCATTCTTAAAGTTAGAGAGGTGGTTCGGCAAGCGATGCGCGGTCGTTTGTGGGGGTCTTCCGAAAAAGAACTACACGAAAAAGTAGCTAAAGCTTTGAAACAATCACTTGTCTCTGCGCAAGAACTGGCAAAGCAACTGGTTGATGACGGATATCTCCTTTTTGAGAAAAAGATATTTGGGGAAGATGATGTTCAATTTGAGTTAAACGAAACCGAAAAAGGGCGACGTTTTGGAGTGGCTAATGCTGGCAAGCCAATTTCAAGGCAAAAGGCAACCCACCTATTGAATGAACTGATTGAACGGGCAAAAGCAATTAATCATCGTAAAGAGTTGGCTTATTATGTGGAAAGTATAAGGGTATTTGGCAGTTATTTGTCTGATAAAGAAGCGCTGGGAGATTTGGATATTGGCGTTAAGCTTGCCCGGAAAAATAATTTTACAGAATTAGAAGATAACCGGATCGAGTTGGCAAGACAGTCCGGAAGGCAATTCAGTAATTATTCTGAAGTACTGGACTGGCCTCATCGGGAAGTGATGATGCTGCTGAAAGCGAGGAAGAGAGGCCTGAGCCTTCATGATATCGATGAAGACAAAGTTTTTAAGGTTGCAGAGACGAATTTGGTATTTCAGTATCGTAAAGGAAAAACTACTGGAAAAACTTTCTTATAGACTCAATGAATAAAACACGCACAAAACGATTAATAGAAAGTGTTATTTTGGATTTGGCTAACAACGAAGACGTTAACCAATAGGTCTTGAAATTGCAAATCATCTCCCGCAATTTGGAAAATGAGACTTTCTCCCAATGGCTGTTTAAAGAAATTAGTGGGTATGGTAATGGAGAACTGGTTCCGGTCTACCGAATTATCAAAGCACAAGTAGAATTAAATTTGCATGAAAGAAAAAAATCAGACAGAGTTTAGATTACACTCCCGATTACACTCCCGTATTCTGTTCCGCCACTTAATATGTTACAACGACAGTAAACATAGCCAGTGAACCATTGCAACTCACGTTACCACCAACACCCCTTCAATTCGCCCGTCCGTATCGTTTTTGTGTTCATAATGCGGCGTACTACCTGTAACCGACATTCTCTAAGCTGAAGACCGCGGCTCTTCAATTCTTTTACTACCTGTTAAGCGAATGTATGAAGAAAGCATACCCTTAGTCAAAAAGGGAACGTGTATCAGAGCCGTACTAACCTGGTAACTTAAATTTCATTGTCACTTCACCGGTTTCTTTGTTTACTTCAATTTTTTGGTCTGTCATGCCCATTTCTTTTCCTGTTGACATTTTAAACAAACCGGAAAGAAATTGCAGCCCGTTATTCATCACTTTCTCCAATTCTTCAGTGTTGATGGAAGTTGCACCGTTGCCACTGCTGGTTGATGCTTTTGCAAGTTCTTCCTGTTGTTCCGCTTCCTCACCTGCAAAGTCAATTTCATCGGCCGGGAGTTGTTCAGTGAAACTCTCTTGTGGAATTTCCTGTACCTGAGATTCGGCAACCAATTCTTCTTGTTCCCTTCGTTCGGTTTCGGAAATAAATTCTTCCAGCTGCTGGATGAATTGAGAGCGTCCTTTGGTGCTGAAATCCACGAAGTTTGTGTTGGCATTGTCTCCAAGAACACCATCAAAAAGGCTTTGTTTTACGAGTAAACCCGAGGCAATTTGTTGCTCAATCGAATTGCGCGTAATGAAGTTAAAGATGGTCAGCTTGTTACTTTTTTGGCCAAGCCTGTCGATGCGGCCGATGCGCTGGTTCTTTTTTGCCGGGTTCCATGGAAGTTCAAAGTTGATTAGGGTATCAGCCACTTGCAGGTTTAAACCCGACCCACCAGCTTCGGTCGACAGAAATATTTTGTATTGCGGGTTGGATTCAAACTTGCGGATTAGATCACCCCTTGCAGAGACAGGAATTTTCCCGTTCAGTTCAACAAAACCGATGTTGTTTTCCCGCAGCAGTTTCCCAATAAGCTTGTGTACTTTTATCCATTCAGAAAAGATAATAATCTTCGTGGCCTTATTCGGGACATCCAATTCATCTAATAAAATATGTTTGAGTTCTTCCAGCTTGGGCGATTCATTGGTCTGGTCGTCAATCAAGTAGGTAGAATCGCACACCATGCGCATGCTTGCCAAAAGCAGTTGCATCTTTTGAAGGTCGTAAGGTGTTAGAAACTTTTTCCGGATAATCTGTGCCAATCCCCGCGCGTATGATCCATGATAATCAGCTTGCAGGGGCGACAATTCAACCGGAATGTTGATCTGTTGCAGGTTTGGTAGTTGGTCGATCACTTTCCTTTTTTCCCGCCTGATCAGCACTTCTTCCAATTTTTTATTCAGTTTTTGAAGGTCGTAATAGCCGTTGATCTTGTTGTGTTTTTCGGGATCGAATAAGCAATGTTGATATGAAAATTCCCACAAGGGACCAAAAAATTCCGGGCTAAGAATCCCCATGATGGAGAAAATATCGATCAAACGGTTTTCAATCGGTGTCCCTGTAATGACCAACTTATGTTTGGCTTCAATCCTTTTTAAAGAAGAAGCTGTTTTTGTTTCGTAATTTTTCGCCCGTTGTGCCTCGTCAAGAATCAGAAAATCAATACCGGTACGATTAATGGACACTTGGTCTCGCAGGACGGTTTCATAATTCACGATAAAGAAAAAATGCCTCTGATCTTTGTATTGTTGCGCCCGTTCGGCGGGCGTCCCTTGAACGACCAATGCCTTTTCTCCCGAAAATTTCTCCACTTCTTTTTTCCATTGTTCCTTCAACGAAGCGGGGCAAACGACTAGTGTTTTGGTAAAGCCGAAGGTTTCTTTTTTCAGAATGGCCGTACCAATCGCCTGAACGGTTTTTCCAAGCCCCATTTCATCGGCTATTATCGCGTTTTTGCGGAAGAGGGCAAACTGAATGCCTTCTTTCTGGTATCCATATAAATCGGCTTTTATCAGGCTAAAATCAGGAGTGTATTTTTCTCGAAGGCTTTGGAGCATGTTTATTTCAAAAGCCAATTCAACTTTTTCGATCACCTCGGGGCGAATGCAAATGGACGGATTTTTGCCCGCTTTATCAAGAAAACCCAGCAGCTCCGTTATTTTATCATCTTCAATAAAAGTAGATTTTTTGAAGTAGCGTGAAATCAATAGCTGAACCTCCACGGGTAAGCTGCTCGGATAATGCCAGGTAACTTTATAATCGTTCAGCGGGTCACAATAAACTTCGATAAACGGGTAGGTTTTGTCCAGATTGTTAAAAAGTTGTTTGTCTTCTTTCAAAGCTTTGAATGCGTGCATGATGTGTTTGGTCGTTCCCAGTTTGTTCAGGCGGGCGTCCATGCTGTCGCTATAGCCGGTTTCATTCTTAAAATTGCGCAGAAAGACTCTGTATTTCACCCCCTTTTCGTTGGTCAGGATATGGTCGCCGTAAATATTATCAGCCCATTGGATTCGATATGCAGCCTTTTCTGCTTTTTGTTGGCGTTCTGCCAAAACCCGTTTGATCATTCCTTCTCGGCTATATTTTTTATGTTCCAGATGTTGTTTCGGACCGGCCAAGTGTATTTCACTTTCGATTTGCAGCAAGCATGCATATGAGTTTTTGTCCCAGCCAGAAGCTTTGTCTTTTATAAAGGGAATGATATTTCCATCGTCTTCGATGTCAAGGCGGCACGCTGCTATTTCATTTTTAGCCTCATCGCTAATGATCAATTCGTAACGTGAAACCGATTGCGACAATACCTGACATTGACCATTATTAAAAATGATTTCCCCAAGGGCCAACTCTTCCTTTTTTAACTGGCCTTCTAGTTTTTCTTTTTGTTCCGGGATAATTTCCTGTATGTTCATTGGTGTTAAAAATTTTGAGGGATGAATATCAATGGGCTATTTTTTTAGTGCAGTATTATGGATTGTTATAAGATTCCATTAAAAACTGCTTGAAATTATTCTAATTTCTCCCAAAGATATTAGAATAAATTGAAACCGTAGAAGTAGCTATGGGTGCTGTCCTAATTTTCAAGGAAAAATAAAATAGGTGATAGCAAAACAACAGGAAGCGGCTGCAGCATTCAATTACGCTGGTAGCTGAGTAGTCTTGTACGACGATCGATATTCTTCCGTGGAACATGGTGCAGATAACAGGCGTAAAAATAAAACCGGCGGAGTCCAGATGCTTTTGATCTTGCGTAATATTCCCGGTGTAATTATACAATAGTCCGTTCAATAAGATATCAATAATCAACCGGACGAATGCCTTTGCAACCGTAGTGGATATGCTGGTGCCAACCTTTATCTATAAAAAATACAAGCCAGCCCTTTGCGCCTTTGACTTTTTGATCTGGAACACCCGGGAAATCACCAGTCCGGGGGAGTAATCCGAGAAATAAAAGACCTAAGAAGCCTTATTCGATGAATTACAAACGATGATAACGAATCACTAACTCACATATAACCCACGACAACTAAGTTATTTGGGGTGGGACAAAACATTTTTACTGGATGTTTTCCAGTATAGATGCAGCTATATATAATTTGGATTTAGAACGATTAAGCCATAGCTAAATCCAATTCGGTCTTTGAAATATTGTACTTTTTCAACGCTTTGACGATGTTCTTAAGTTTGTTGTTTTTTAAGTTTATGGCTTCATTTTGTGCATATTCGTAGCTGAATGCCTGGCCTTTGGTTTCTTAATTGGTCTGTCATTTACATGTCAAGGACAAATGATGCAAAAATGTCCCGCTTATCCTGATACAATAGGAATGCTACAACCTGGAAGACATACAAATCAAAACATTCGAAGGCTTACAAAGCATGCCGGCTATACTGACAATAGCCATGCGCATCATATACTCATCGCTTTCATCCCTGCACACAAGGCTGTTGCTCGAAAGTGGGGTAAAAACACTAAACAAAGAACGGTTGTACGAACTACACAAATTTATCCATTACAAAATCAGCACGATAGTAAAAGTATCGCGGGCAATATGGCGCTAAGGGCTTTCGTTCCTCGATCAGATCCAGCTCCTAATGAAGGACAGTTGAGTCTTTTACTGAATTTTGAAAACTAAAAACGGGAGATGGCCAATTAACAAACATAATAAATGCTGTCAAGTGAAAATTGCGATGGTGGGGCGGGTTGGCGGATTTTGGGGTGAACTGGGGGAAGTAAATAGATATTTAAGAGGGTGGAAAGGGATGAAAACAAATTATGGTAGCCCTTTATTTAGAGGATATGGAGGAAATAATAAGGAATATGTATAAGCGCTCGGGTAAATGATGTTTTGCAAAATGCGAATGCCTTTTGTGAGTTTCTAGTGTTGGCACTTACTTTCCAAAAATGAAAATGGTTTGTACTTAAAACAAATAATTGGTTGGGCTTGACCTCAAATTTTTCAAAGTCAATGATGTGTATTCCGCTCCCGCCGTGAATGAGGGGTTTCGTGAAGTTATCGATAGTGGAAGCTCCCTTCCAGTTCTCTTCGTTCTTATAACAGCATTGCAGACAATGGTTCCTTTTGTCTGCATTAGGCTGTGGATGGCAGACATTTAGCTCTGGAATGTTTATTTGCTTGTAAAACGAGCCCGAGGTTCTTTTTTTAGGAACCCCGGGCTGATTCCTAATTAACCATCGCTTTTAATGCAGATAGTCTGGTGAAGAGATCCTTCTGGTAGTCGATATACCGCATCCGATTGCTGTTAATCATTTCAATTTCTACCAAATATTCAGTAAATGAAATCTGTCCTGCTTGTAATAATTCCAAACTACTGTCGGAGATGGCTTCCTCTTCCATAATCAACTTCATTTGCTCATAGCTGTCCTTCAATGCTTTTGCCTCAAAGAACAAAGCCGAAACTTCGGCTTTCAGTTCGCTTTCTTTTTGCGAAAAGTCGGCCTTCGATGCTTCGGTTTGAAGTTTGGCATATTTTACGGTGTTCTTGTTTTGCCACAAGGGGATGCTGATTCCTGCATGGATGCCTCTCAATTTTTGGTTGAGAATGGTTTCCGATACATATCCGGCTTCAAATGAAGGCAAGCTCTTTATGCGTTGGTGTTCGATTTCCTTTTCAGCCTGTTGAATGTTTAGACCTGCTCGTATTAAGTTAGGATTTTTCGCCGAAAGGTTCGTTAATAAAGTATCCAGTTCTGGAAGTTCCCAGTCCAGAGGATAGCTAAAGGAGAGGCCTTCAATAGGTTTTCCTCCGTTGAGCTGTTGCAAATACTGGTGCTGAGCCTTCATTTCTGATTGCAACCTTTGATAGTCGGTCTGCACTCCAATGGCGTAGATTCGGGCCTTGTCGTAAACAGGTTTAGAAATTTCGCCTCTATCAAATCCTGCTTTCATCAGCTTAAGCAACTTATCAGCATTTTCTTTTCGATTTTCCAGCAATGCTTCTTTTTTTTGAAGCCAAACCAACGAGAAGTAAGTCCTCCGCGCAGCATGTAAAACCTCCTGCTTTTCTTTTTCAGCCAAGGCTTGTTTTTGCTGATAATCGAGTTTTTGAAGGGCCGATTTTGACGTATAGTATCCCGGTAACCTGAATGATTGCGTAATCTCCAATTCTTTTTGATCGCCGATAGCTTCCGGGCTTCCGAAAAGATAATTGTAGCTTACTTCAGGATTATCAGGGTAAATCCCTGTCTTTGCCAAGGTTGCCTCGGCTTCGAGCCATTTATCCAAGGCCATGAGTCGTGGATTGTTTTGTTCCACACTTTGCATGAAACCCTCAAAACTTTGAGTGAATCCTGAAAATGTCACCGCAAGAAAAAGTATTGTATAGATTAAGCTTTTCATCTCTTTTCGTCCTTTCTTTTAACCAAATAATATACTGCCGGCACGATAAAAACATTCAACAGTGTTGAACTGAATAAGCCACCCAAAATGACTACCGCCATCGGGCTTTGAATCTCGTTGCCCGGCTTGTCTCCCGTGAGAGCCAAAGGAATTAAGGCCAATGCTGCCGTTAAGGCAGTCATCAAAATGGGGTTCAAACGGTCGAGCGAGCCATGAATAATGGCTTTGTGTAAGGGTTCTCCTTCATCAAGCAGTGCATTGTAGCGTGAAACCAAAAGAATGCCGTTACGCGTGGCAATACCGAACAGGGTAATAAACCCAATGATGGCGGGGATACTGAGCATACCCGAAGTTGCCCAGATGCTTACCACCCCGCCAATCAATGCAAGCGGAAGGTTCAGCAAGATGACCGCCGATACGGTGAGGTTACGAAACTCCATGTATAGAAGCATGAAGATGATCAGAATGGCTATTAGCGACGTGTAAAATAATAATCCGGCTGCTTTTTCCTCGCTTTCGAACTGACCGCCATATTCGATATAGTAGTTTTCGGGCAGATTGATGTTTGCGTTAATGCTGTTCTGCACATCGGTTACCACGCTGTGCAGGTCACGACCCGATACGTTGGCCGATACCACCACCTTGCGCTGCACATTTTCACGGCTAATGGTGTTTGGCCCCGATGCTGATATAACATCTGCGACCTCTTTTAAGGCAACCTTCTTGCCATCATGAGTGTCGATAAGGATATTTTTTACAGCTTCGATGGACTGTCGGTAGCGGTCGCCGTAACGAAGTACCAGATCGAAGCTCATATTACCTTCGTAGACCTCTGAAACCTTTTCTCCGGCAAATGCCACGTCAATAAATTCGGCAAATTCATTCATCGGGATGCCGTATTGTTTGAGCATTTCCCGTTTGGGTATTATTTGCAACTGCGGAATTTCAACCTGTTGCTCCACATTCACGTCAACCAAGCCTTCTATGCCGGATATATCATTTTTGATTTGTGTAGCGAGTGAAAACATTTTTTGCAAATCGGTTCCAAATACTTTTATGGCCAGATTTGCCCTTGTTCCCGATAGCATGTGGTCGATGCGGTGCGACAAGGGCTGACCGATCGTGATATTTATGCCGCGGATGGTTCCCAAACGGCTGCGCAGTTCCTCCAAAAATTCATTTTTTGACCTGTCCCCGAGGGTAAACGGAACATCTACTTCCGAAGAAAAGACACCTTGTGCGTGTTCGTCCAATTCTGCTCGCCCGGTGCGTCGCACGATGGTGTTGATTTCGTCCATTTCGAGCATTTCCTTTTCCAGCATTCGATTCATTTTATTGCTTTCTTCCAGCGAAATACCCGGCAAACTCACCGTGCTCAGCGTCAGCATTCCTTCATTGAACTCAGGCAGGAAAGTTCGTCCCAAACTGAATAGTACAAACATGGAAGCGATAAAGAGAACCCCGGCCGCCCCAATCATAGACTTTTTGAAGTTCAACGAACGCTCCAGGGCCTTGCCATATTTATTATTGAGCCACCGTACCCATCGGCTTCCGGTTTCATGTTTTGTCAACTGCTTGTCGCTGGTCAACAAAAAACTACACATGACGGGGGTAAGGGTAATGGCTACAATCAGTGAGGCAAAAAGGGAAACGATAAATGAGATCCCCAGTGGTTTTAGCATCCTGCCTTCCATTCCCGACAGGAAAAAGAGGGGGATAAAGGCCACAATGATAATCAGTGTGGCATTCAGTATGGATGCCCGTATTTCCTTGGACGCGTTGAAAATAACTGTGATCTTATTTTCCTGTTCGGCCTTGGGCAAACGGGCATTTTCTTTGAGCCGTTTCAATACATTATCCACATCGATAATCGCGTCGTCAACCAGTGAGCCGATGGCAATGGCCATACCTCCCAACGACATGGTGTTGATGGTTAATCCCAACCATTTCAGGGCGATGACCGACACCAAAAGCGAAAGCGGAATGGCCACCAACGAAATTATCGTGGTGCGGAAATTCAACAAAAACAAAAACAGGACGATCATCACAAACAATCCACCCTCAATCAGGGCTCGGGTAACATTATCTACCGCTCGGATAATGAAATCGGATTGACGGAAGATGTCGGTTCTGACTTTGACATGAGAAGGCAGCGTTTTCTGCAAACTGGCTATGGCTTCATCAATTTTTTCTGTTAAAACCAGGGTGTTGGTATTGGGCTGTTTCAATACCGTCATCACCACGGCTGGCTCGCCGTTCAAATACCCGGCACCAATCTTGGGTGCTGCTCCTGTTTTAACGGTGGCCACATCGTTTACTGAAATGGGCTGGCCGTTTTTCACTTTAATCACCGAATTGCCGATGTCTTCAAGATTATTGGTACGAATAATACCACGGATGACATATTCGTTCCCAAAATCGTTCAGGAAACTTCCGGTTGCGTTCTGGTTCAGGTGGTCGCAGGCTTTGAAAAGCTCCATAAACGACACCCCATAATAATCCATCTTTTCGGGGTCGGCTTCCACGATGTATTGCTTGTAATCACCACCCATCACCACTACCTGTGATACACCGGCGATTGATAACAAGCGGTTGCGGATTTGCCAGTCCGAAATCGTCCTCAAATCCATTGGTGAAATCGAATCGGACGAAACGGTAATGACCATGATTTCTCCAATGATGGAAGATTGCGGTGCGAGTGTGGGATTTCCGGCATTTTCCGGTAAGCGTTCGGCTACTGTTGCCAGTTTCTCGCTCACAATCTGCCGAGCTTTGAAGATGTCGGTGTTCCATTCAAAATCGACCCAAACAATGGATATGCCTGTGGCCGATGAGGAACGAACCCTGCGAACGTTGGTTGCCCCGTTGACTGCGGTCTCGATGGGAAAGGTAACCAAACGTTCGACTTCCTCGGTTGCCATACCATGTGCCTCTGTCAACACCACTACCGATGGGGCAGTAAGGTCGGGAAAAACATCCACTTCCATTTGTGTGGCCACATAACTTCCTCCAACTAACAGGATGAAAGCCATAAACAACACCAGAAGCCTGTTCTTTAAAGAAAAATCTATTATCTTGTTCAACATAGCTTCTTACTTTTAATGGGTATGACCATGAAGTGGTAAATCACCCGCCATAGCCGCCAGCTTTATCTGGTAGGCTCCTTTTGTTACAATTCGTTCTCCAAGCTCCAACCCTGAAGCGATTTCAGTACGGATGCCGTCGCTGTTGGCCAATTCAACCGGTCGCTTTATAAAGGATTCGCCCCCGGCCTGCACAAACACAAAGTACTGCCCTTGTTCTTCAATAATCGAGGATAGCGGAACAACCAAAGCTTGTTCCTTCATTCCTGTTTTCAGGAAAGCTTCGAGAAACATTCCCGGCATCAGTTTCCCATTGTTAAGGACTGAGAATGTGACTGGAATACGGGTATTATTTTCATTTACAAAGGCATTGTTTGAGCTTACCTTGCCACTAAGTTCCGATAACGTGATCGATACCTTTCCATCTGCAAACGAAAAGTTGGCGTCAAAGATTCCTGAGACTTTCTGAAAGTCGGCCTGATTTACAAATGCTTCAATAAGCAGTTGATTTTGAGTGCCAATTTGCATGATCACCGAACTTTTATCCACAAACTGTCCGTTGCTCACATGAACGCTGCTAACAAACCCTTCAATTGGTGATGTCACTTTCAGCCCATTTTGTGAAACTTGATTAGCCAACTGGTAGTATCTCAATGAATCCTGCTTGTATTGAGACTCGATTGGCAAGAAATCCTTTCGTGAGACGACCTGTTTATCAGCCAATGGTCTGGTTCTGTGAAAATCCGCCTTACTTTTCTCAAACGTTATTTTTGATTCTTTCAATTTGGTATTCAAGTTGTTCTCAATACCAGAGCTTGCAATCACCGCAAGAAGTTCGCCTTTTCTTACCGATTGTCCAGGCATGGCAATCAGATTGACCTGCCCCTCGGTTTGTGCGTTTAATGCAACAGTTGATTGCGGTTGTCCTTTTACTTTGGCAGAAGTGTGTATGACGGAATAGAATGGCTGCAAGGATACTGCCAGCGTGGCAAATTCTGTTTTCCATGCCTGTTCTTTTAAATAGGAAATCTCGTCTCCGTTGCCTTCTTCCAGACTGGCATGGGTAGCTTCTTCTGCATTTACAAAGACTTGTATTTCCGGAATTTCAAATTGTACATTTCCAGACGGGCTTTCCAGTTCAAAGAGCATTTTGTAAGTACCTGCTTCTTTTGGCTGCAAAGCTGGCCGAAAAATGCCGGGTGACGCCGGAGCTTCAACGCGATGTCGAATACCTTTGTCTCCTTTGACAATGCTTACTGTGAGCTTTCCTTCCGAAACAGGTTTATAGGTGCTTAATTGGGTAAAATGAGCAGCAAAAGTGCTTGTCTGCCCAACAGTTAATGCAGGAAACTCAACAAATAGTTCATAGTCGTTCGAAAACAGGGTGTAGCTTAATGCCCCCGCTTCGTGCCCATGCTCATCTTGTTCCTGATGTCCTCCAACGGTATCATGCGTGTGACCACCAGAGTTTTGATTGCTGTTACAGGCCACAAAAAAGCTGGTTATTACTAGGAGTGATAGATATAATTTTGTCTTCATTTTTAAGTTTTTAAAAATTCCGGAGCCAAAAGCTCCGGAATACCATTTTTAATGTTCATGACCATGCTCATGGTCATGGTCGTGATGTTCTTCTGTGGTCGAAGTGGCTGTGCTGTCGCCAACAACAAACTCCTCCTGACCGGCATCTTCATGGTCGTGCTCGTGATCATGGTCATGTGTTTCAGTGTCATGCTCATGACTGTGGTCGTTCTTTTTTTCCGTTTTCGGACGACAGGATGCAGCCATAAAAACCAAATAAAGAGAGAACATCAATAAATACATGAATCGCTTCATAATTGATTGATATTAGTATCCACCCGAGGTGGACAGATTAAAAAATAGTATGATTGTTGTCCTAAAAATTAGGCAATAGACGGAGGAGCCCGTAAACCTGTGGCTCCGGGGTCGAAGATGGATTTTCTGAGAAACGGCTTGTCCTTCAGGCGGGCAAGGCATTCTCCTTTAGCTTCCGTTGATACAGTGAAAGAGTTGAGCGCGTATAGGATCGAAATTGTCTTTACGCTGACCGAAGATTTTTCTCCCAAATTCAGCCTGGCATAATCGAGATCGGTGGCCGCATTTAAATGATGGTGAAAAGGGAAGGGGTGATTGTGCGCTTTTGATGCATCCTTTGGTTCGTGGTCACGATCTTCATTTTTATGGTGATGATCCAGATCCGAATCATGATGATGAGAATGGTGTTTTGTACTGCTTTGAACTTCAGAAATTTCATTCCCCATCAGCTCATGATGATGATGTGGGATCATCGTATGAATTAAAATCATCAGAAACGATGAAAGCAATAATATGGAATACAACCTCTGTCTCACAGATGCAAAAGTATTATTTTTTGTCCTACTTCGTATTTGTTGCGATGTGACTTTTTGAACAACAGTTAATCTTCTGTGAAAGTTTAATTATTTGGCCTCTCTTAGTCTTGACTAGCCGGCATGTAACCGAATGATATTAATTAGATACACTTGTTAAATTATTTTTATCAAATTCTGTGTTGAGAATGCTCTTTTTATAATTATTGGTAACTTCTAAATATCAACAACTGGTCATTGTCTGTATGTATGATTGACAAAACTTATTATTACAAGCTTGCTTTCATCTCTCTTAATTCATTGATCCTTTTTGTATCAATATAATGAGTAGCATATTTATTCTCAATTGATTTATTTCCAGATTTACTAAACCGCAACCGACGTTTTATCCCTCCACCGAATTGGTTGTAGGCAGTCCAGGAACTTTTTAAAGCCAATTCGGCCGAGTACTTTCTGATCAGCTTGCTAATGAAAGTCAGCTTCTTCAAGTTGGTTTTGCATACTCTCTCAAGGTAGTCAACACGTCCAAACCGCCAGGATTCATAATCAACTTTGGTAAGATAGCCCAGTTGCAAGAGCACATCTACCGCACAAACATATCCTTTCTCGTAACGATTTGAATGAACCAGTCTTTTAACCTCTTTTTCTAAATCTGTATTATTCATCAAAAATCTTTCCCGTTTATATCAATTTGTCCTTTAACCCATTGTATGTAGCGCATTTTTTTATAATCAAACCATTGTTGCCTGAACTGTATGGAATTATCAATTTGCCATTTAGAGTTCCTAAACGGCTTTGGTCTGTTTAACGCATTTGTCAATTGACCCTGTAGTTTTGGGTCATCAATACGCTGCGCAAATTCGGCCTTTATCTGAAAAGATGCTTGGGGCCCCAAGCCTTCAAATTCAAAATAACCATTCAGGTTTTCATCAATCTCTTTAGCTTCTTCTTCCCATGGCTCCTGGTCAGCTCCAATCCAGCTGTCAAAATTGAGTAATGTTTTAATCCCGCCCGTTTTATGGCTGTAAAAACATGTTATCCCGGAGTCCAGGTTGTCGGTAATTTCCTCTATTTGTTCTTCTGAGAGTTTCATACCTGTAGCATGTTTTTCAAGTTTGCATTTACCAAACCTGCTGTCCTGTATGCACTTTGTTGAACTAAACCCGCTATTGGACGGGTAGACCAAAGTTATTGATAATTTACAAATTGGGTCCACGCATAACTCATAAAATCAACAAACATATTAAAAAGAAGTGAACCTGCAAGGTTGAAAGAGCCACCCAACCAATAGATGGAAAAAATGGCGAGAAAAATATAACTTGGAATATCCACAACATACATTTGTAATAGCAGCAATAAGTCCGCCAAATTCAAATCTTTTCATACTGTTCATAAGAGTTAGTATTTATATAGGTTAACTCTGAAGTATAAAATTTTTGAGTTCACTTTTGGATCAAAAAAATATTTACCAGATTTTCCTGAGAATTTGGCTACTAAAAACCACTATTTCTTCTTGTTGTTTAATAATTCCTTTGCTTTGTCAACCGCCAGGCAGCAGATATTGCCAAATGAATCATCTCCCTGTTTGTACAGATGGTATGCATTGACGAAATTGTAATAAGCTACAATGGCTTTCGGGTTATTCTTTGCCTCTATTAATTTATTATACGATGAATTCCTGAGATCTTTTCTAATAATTTCACGCACATAATCCTTTAGCTCCTCGTCTGGGACAATGACTTCTTTGTCAAGTTGTTCCTGTAGTTTTTTCCTTCTTGATTTTGATTCTTTCAGGTCGAAAAGATCCCTTGCGATGCCCTTTTTTACGGCCATGAAATCTTCCTGGGATTTCGCAGGACTGATCATCAGTGAGTTTCCTTTTTCATCCGGGGGATAAAGCCAGAAACCTTTTTTTAGCGATTTTTTTATCTTTCGCGGTAATCTGAATTGTTTCATAAAGACTTCTTTTTTATCCATTTCTTTTATTGTCTTCATCCGGTATTGGTCATTTATTCAGCAATGCAAATTACAAAATACAGGTAAAAATTAAGAGCAACCTAAAAATTATTGCAGAAGCCATGAAAGTCTAGGCCTATGGAAACCGCTTTAACCGTGTTATTACGAGGGTGAAAAAGGAACTTGCGGATAACGGGAATCCTGAAGCAGTATTTGATTATAAAAAGATTGGAGTGCTTGGGGTTACTGCTTATGATGCTATACATAAAAACACTTAAAACCGAAACAGGGAAGTTTGCAATAACTCCGGGAAACCTAACTTTCAGTGAGTCTATGAAGACACCCGAGAACGTATTATCATTGATGGGGAGGAATAAACATATAACGATTTCCGAAATGGCTGATAGTATTGGGATTTCAGTTAAAGTATAGAGAAAATTATTTTCTCAATTAGGAAGGACGGTCGCGTTGAAAGAGTTGGATCAAGAAAGACAGGTTATTGGTCAGATAAAAAGTAGGGGATAAATTCAACAAACGGCCGCATGCAAAACACCGGGCGAAGTCTAGGCCCATGGCCGTTTCTGCGGTGCAGGTAAATTTGACGGGAATTGGAAATGGTCACCGCTTGGCAAGGTGACAATTATTCAAAGTCATCCGAAGCCGGTTATTTCTCCAGAAAAGCATAAACCCATCGTTTATAGGGATTGTCAAATCTGACTTCAGCGGCATCAGAAATGACAATCTGTTGAACGGTAAAAATATGCTCTGAACAATAACATGGTGCAAAGTATTAGCTTGAAATAAATATTCACCGAATTACTGTTAGTATCAGTCTTGTCACAAATATTTACTAAATTTGTGACAGTATCAGTGGTCGTGTTATTAGTAATGATAGTATGCAGAGTGTTGAGCAACAAATAGTAGCAAAGATTTCAAAAAGGCCTAAGGGAACATTGTTCTTTCCCGAGGATTTCCAGGCAACAGCCAGTTCTGAAGCTGTTCGGAAAGCTTTGCAGCGGCTTGAAGAAAAAGAATTTATAAGGCGAGTTGCCCAAGGTATCTACGTGCAACCAAAGATCAGCTCCTATATTGGTGAAGTCTTACCATCCGCTGAAGAAGTTGCCGCAGGAATTGCTAAACGGGATAAAATAAGAATCGTTCCAACTGGGGTATATGCATTGCATGCATTGGGTTTGAGTACCCAAATTCCGTTGAATCTGGTTTTCTTGACGGATGGACCAGCCAGAACCGTTAAAGTGGGCAAAAGGACCATCAAGCTAAAAAGGACTGCACCTAAGAATTTAATGGCTAAAGGAAAAATCAGTTCACTCGTGATTCAAGCCCTGCGCGAGATTGGCAAGGACAAAGCGACACCGGAAGAGCTTGATAAGATGCTAAAACTACTGAAGGAAGAAGATCTGCAGGCATTGAAGCATGATATTAAACTTGCTCCGGAATGGATCAGGCAAATAATGAAAGGAGCATTGGATGAGTAAATTCTTTTTGATACCGGATAACGACAAAGCAGATATTTTAAGGGACGCCGGTGAACGCCTGAATTTGTCGGCCTATGCTGTAGAAAAAGATTGGTGGGTAGTTCAAACCCTGGCTATTCTCTTTGAGACCGAGCTTGCCCAATATATGGTCTTCAAAGGTGGTACCTCGCTGAGTAAGGCGTGGAACCTGATTGAACGGTTTTCAGAAGATATTGATCTGGCTGGCTGTTGATCGCCGTTTCTTTGGCTTTGATGGAGAATTGAGGAAGAAAGAACGGACCAAACTCCGAAAGGCATCCAAGAAATATATTGTCGAACATCTTTATCCGGAACTGGAGCAGCGATTTTTGGAGAAAGGATTAAAGGCTGTACTTCAAATCGAGGAGTTCGAGTCAAGCGATCAGGATCCGGTAGTTATCCTGGTCAAGTATCCCTATGTAGTGCCACTAAGAAAACGCTGTAATTTTTCCAGTTTTCAATTTTCT
>SWCA01001431.1_pt1 | contig 24473 bp, 24 predicted proteins | sample 4692961 | NCBI WGS metagenome assembly SWCA01 (sample SAMN10267275, study PRJNA491770) | bioreactor metagenome | isolation source: DHS bioreactor inoculated with | place: Japan: off Shimokita Peninsula
GTCGTGTTGGGGGTGGCGGTGGTGCTGGCCGGATTGCTGGTGGCGGGGCTGCGCACCGAGGTGACGCGCGCGCCGGTGCTCGGCTTTCGCTATTACGGGCCGGTCGAGGGCCGGGTGGTCAAGATCGACCGCTCCGCCTCGGAGGCCGTCCGCCTCACGCTGGACCGGGTGCGGCTGGAGAGGGTCGCCCCCGAGGTGCGGCCCGAACGGGTGCGGGTCTCGCTCCACGGCGCGCAGGGCTACCTCACCCCGGTGCCGGGGCAGCGGGTGGCGATGACCGCCTTTCTCTCGGCGCCGGAGGGCCCGGTGGAGCCCGGCGGCTTCGACTTTCGCCGGATGGCGTGGTTCGACCGGATCGGCGGCGTGGGCTATACCCGTGCCCCGGCGCTGCTGCTCGATCCCGGCGAGACCGGCTTTGGCGCGCTCGCGGTGCACCGGCTGCGCCAGCGGATCGCGCTGGCGGTGCGTGCGCAACTTCCGGGCGAGGCCGGGGCCTTTGCTGCCGCGATCACCACCGGCGACCGGGCGCAGATGAGCGCCGAGGCGCTGGATGCGCTGCGCGGCTCGAACCTCGCGCATCTGCTGGCGATTTCGGGCCTGCATATGGGGCTGCTTACCGGCTTTGTCTTCACCGCGCTGCGCTACGCGATGGCGCTGGTGCCGGGGTTGGCCGACCGGGTGGCGATCCGCAAGGTGGCGGCGGTGCTGGCCTTGCAGGCAGGGGCGTTCTACCTCGCGCTGTCGGGCGGCAACGTCGCCACCGAGCGCGCCTTCATCATGGTCAGCGTGATGTTCGGCGCGGTGCTGCTCGACCGCCGGGCGCTGACCCTGCGCGCGGTGGCGATCGCGGCGCTGGCGATCCTGCTGGTGCAGCCCGAGGCGATGACGGAGCCGGGATTCCAGATGTCGTTCGCGGCCACCACGGCGCTGGTTGCGGCCTTCGGGGCCTTGCGCGACTGGCCGGCATGGCAGCCGCCGCGCTGGATGCAGGGGCCGTTGGGGGTGCTGGTTTCGTCGGCCGTGGCGGGGGCGGCGACGGCCCCGTTCGCGGCGGCACATTTCAACCAGGTGTCGCATTTCGGGCTGATCGCCAACCTCTTGGCGGTGCCGGTAATGGGCGCGCTGGTGATGCCGCTTGCGGTGCTCGCCGCGCTGCTCGCGCCCGTCGGGTTGTCGGGGCTGGCGCTGACGCTGATGGGCTACCCGATCGGCTGGATTCTCGGCGTGGCGCGCTGGGTTTCGGGGCTGGACGGCGCGGTGGGCCATGTGCCGAGCCCCGGCCCATGGGTGTTGCCGCTGATCGCTCTTGGCGGGTTGGGCGTGGTGCTGCTTGCAGGCAGGCCGCGCGCCCTGGGGGCGGTGCCGCTGGTCTTCGGCTTCGCGCTCTGGGGCGAGGCGGAGCGGCCCACGGCGCTGGTCGCAGGCTCCGGCGGGCTGGTCGGAGTGATCGGGCCGGAGGGGCGGGCGCTGTCAAAGCCGCGCGGCGACGGCTTCGCCGCCACGGTCTGGCTGGAAAACGACGGCGATCCGGTTGCGCAGGAGCGTGCCTTTGCCCGCCGTGGCTTCAGCGGAAAAAGCGGGGCGCGGACAGCGTGGATCGGCGCCCACCAGCTTGCGCATCTGACCGGGCAGGGCGCAGGCGACAGGGCCATCGCGGCCTGCGCCAGCGCCGATATCGTGGTCACGTCCGTCGCGGTGGAGGCGGCACCGGAGGGGTGCGCGCTCTACGATGAGACGCGCCTCGCCACAACCGGCGCACTGGCGCTGATCGAGGAGGGCGGCATTTTGCGGATCGTGACCGTCGCCGACACCAGCGGCGCGCGGCCATGGACCGGGCCGCCGCGGTGAACGGACTTTTTGAAAAAGTCCGTCCCGTTTTCTTTGAAAGAAAACGGGCCCCAGGTTCAGTAGGTGCGGATCAGCCCGACCAGCTTGCCCTGCACCTCGACCTGGTCTTCGCGCAGCAGCCGGGTCTCGAAGGCCGGGTTGGCGGCTTCGAGCATCACCATGTCGCCCGACTTGCGGTAGCGTTTCAGCGTCGCCTCGTAGCCCTCGACCTGTGCGACGACGATATCGCCGTTGTCGACCGCAGAGGTCTCGCGGATGATCACCACGTCGCCGGAATTGATCCCGGCGTCGATCATCGACTCGCCTTTGACCTCCAGCGCGTAATGCGTGCCCGTGCCCGCGATCATCGCGCCCGGCACGGCCACGCTGGCCTCGCCATCGTGAATGGCCTCGATCGGCGTGCCGGCGGCAATGCGGCCAAGTAGCGGCAACTCCCGCGCGGCGACATCGCCAAGCGGCATCGCGGCGGCGGGGCGCGTGTCGGGCCGGTCGCCCTCGATCACCCGCGGCTCGAACCCGGCGCGGCCCGACGGCTCCAGCGCCTCGGGCAGTTTCAGGATCTCGATCGCCCGCGCCCGGTGTGGCAGGCGGCGAATGAAGCCGCGCTCTTCCAGCGCGGTGATCAGCCGGTGAATCCCCGATTTCGAGCGCAGGTCCAGCGCCTCTTTCATCTCATCGAACGAGGGCGGAACGCCGTCGCGCAAGAGCCGTTTGTTGATGAAATCGAGAAGATCAAGTTGCTTGCGGGTCAACATGTGCTCGCACCTCCAGGACCGCGCCCTTGCTTGGTGATTTCGGGCGGGAGTTTCGGGCGCCCTTGACGGGCTGTTCGAGCAATGTTCTACCCGCGTTCCCGTTTCGTGTCAACAAAACCTAGAGCGTCAGGTAATCCATCATCTCGCCCTGCCGCCGCGCCGGGTCATCGGCCGGGCGGACCAGCAGCGCGTTGGCGCGTTGCAGGATGGTGAGCAGGGCGCTGTCCTGCCGCGGGAGCGGCCGGATGCCGGTGGCATCGACGGTTGCCCGCATGTAGTGCTCGCGCGGCCCGTTCTGCGGCAGGTCTTCGGTCAGCACGGCTTGCGCGCGCGGGGCCGGGGCGGCGCCAAGGCCCAGCATGGCGCGTAGCATCGGCACGAGGAAGACCTGGCCGCAGACCAGCGACGATACCGGGTTGCCCGGCAGGCCGACCATCGCCGCCTTGCCCAGCCGGCCTGCCATCAGCGGTTTGCCGGGGCGCATCGCCACCTTGTAGAAGCTCTGCTTCATGCCAAGTTCGGCCGCCACCGGCGCGACGAGATCGTGATCGCCCACCGAGGCGCCGCCGATGGTGACCACCAGATCGGCATCCTCGGCCAGTTCGAACACCGTGCGCAGGCTGTCTTCGGTGTCGCGCGCGATCGGCAGCATCCGCACCTTCGCCCCGGCGGCTTCGAGCATTGCCTTGAGACCAAAGCCGTTGGAGGCGATGATCTGGTCGGGGCCCGGCTCGTCGCCCGGCATCACCAGTTCGTCGCCGGTGGCGATCAGCGCCACGACGGGGCGGCGCGCAACGGTGACGCTGCCCGCGTTCATCGCCGCGATCAGCGCCAGATCGCGCGGCCCGAGCACCCTCGGCGCCTCGACCCGGTCGCCGATGGCGAAGTCCATCCCCGCCGGGCGCACATAGGGTCCGCGATCGAGATCGCGGTTGAGGGTGATGAGATCGCCGTCGCGCATCACGTCTTCCTGGATGATCACCCGGTTGGCGCCCACCGGCACCGGCGCGCCGGTGAAGATCCGCACCGCTTGCCCCGGTCCGACCGATCCCTCGAACCGCGCCCCGGCCTTGCTGGTGCCGATCACCTTGAACATCGCGTCGGGCTCGGCCTCGACGCCCTTGACGGCGTAGCCATCCATCGCGGAGGCGGCAAAGGGCGGCTGGTTGCGGCTGGCAATGACCGGCGCGGCCAGCACCCGGCCCGCCGCCTCGGCGAGCGGAACGGTCTCGGTGCCGGTCGTGCGCACCAGCGCGAACAGCGCGTCGAGGGCCTGGGCGACGGTGATCACCCGTCCACCTCCCAGGTGCCCGACTTGCCGCCGGTCTTGCTGAGCAGGCGCACGCCCTCGATGCGCATCCCCTTCTCGGCGGCCTTGAGCATGTCGTAGACGGTGAGCGCGGCGGTGGTGACGGCGGTGAGCGCCTCCATCTCCACCCCGGTCTGCCCGGAGGTCTTGACCGTGGCGGTGATCCGCACGCCGGGCAGGGCGGGTTCGGCCACCAGGTCGAGCGCAACCTTGGTGATCGGCAGCGGATGGCAGAGCGGGATCAGCTCGGAGGTTTTCTTTGCCCCCATGATCCCGGCGAGCCGGGCCACGCCGAGCACATCGCCCTTGCTTGCATCGCCGGCCTCGACCAAAGCCAGCGTTTCGGGGCGCATCAGCACCGTCGCCTCGGCAATCGCGGTGCGCGCGGTCACGGCCTTGGCGGAAACGTCGACCATGTGGGCCTTGCCGGACTGGTCGAAATGGGTCAGCTCGTCGGTCATGGCATCACCGGATCAGACAGGAGGGAACGGGTGGCGGCTTCGACATCGTGCTGCCGCATCAGGCTTTCGCCGATCAGGAAAGCGCGCGCCCCCACCGCCGCCATATCGGCGAGGTCGGCAGCCGTCGAGAGACCCGATTCGCAGACCAGAAGCCGGTCGGCGGGGGCCAGTTTCGACAGCACACGGGTGGTGTCGAGGCTGGTCTCGAAGGTCTTGAGATTGCGGTTGTTGATGCCCAGGAGCGGCGATCTGAGCCGGGTCGCGCGGGCCAGTTCCTCGGCGTCATGCACCTCGACGAGCACATCCATGCCCCAGCCGAAAGCGGCGTCTTCCAGTTCGGCAGCCTGTGCATCCTCGACGCTGGCCATGATGATCAGGATGCAATCGGCGCCAAGAGCACGGGCCTCGGCCACCTGCCAGGGATCGTAGATGAAATCCTTGCGCAAGGCGGGCAGGCCGGTGGCGGCGCGGGCGGCGACGAGGTAGTCGTCGGCGCCCTGGAACGATGGCCCGTCGGTGAGCACGCTCAGGCAGGTCGCGCCCCCGGCCGCGTAGGCGCGGGCCAGCGCCGGCGGGTCGAAATCGGCCCGGATCAGCCCCTTCGATGGCGAGGCTTTCTTGACCTCGGCGATCAGGCCATAGCCGGATTTGGTCGCCGCCGTCAGCCGGTCGGCAAAGCCGCGCACCGGGTCAGCGGCGCGGGCGGCGGATTCTACGTCGCTCATCGGCCGGGCGCGCTTGCGGGCGGCCACGTCTTCGAGCTTGTAGGCTTTGATCTTGTCGAGAACGTTTGTCATGGCATAGGTTTACGAGAGCGCGGCCGGGCGGGCAATGGGCTGCGTTGCGGCAAGGGGCAATGGCATCTAGTAGCCGAAGGTCTCGAAGTCGTCGGCATAGATGCGCTCGATCAGCCTGCGGGCGGGTGGGTCCTGGGCAAGGTCATCGTCATGCACCTGACGGTTGGCGTGGAAATGACCCTCCGGCATCGGCGCGCCAAGGCGCCGGGCGACCTCGGTGAAGAAGGCGCCGAGTGCCTCGACCCGGCCGGTCAGCGTCGGATTATACGGGCCGGGGAAGCCGCTCACCGCCTGAATGCACCAATGCGGGTTGAGCGAATGTGGGCCTTCGGTGGCGATCTCGGCCTCGATATAGGCAAGAAACCGGCGAAACCCTTCGGCGCTGTTGGCCATCGTCGTCCAGTCGAGCCCGGTGATCGCCTCGGCGCGCAAACGGGGCGCCAGAAACCACGATGCCCCCAACTCGTTCGAGCGGCAGATATAGCGAAAGGCCGAGGCGAGCCGGGTATAGGGATTGCGCACGACCACAAACCGCTCGGAGCGAAGCTGGAGCAGGTCGTCGAGACCCAGCCCGAGTTCGAGCGCCCGTCCGAACACCCCGGCTCCGGCGGCCTGGTGGATGACGGCGGCGGGGTTGATATCGTCGGTCGGAATGAAATGGGTGGTCAGCGGATGGCCGTATTCGATCTGGTAGAGCAGATGCAGCGTCGAGGACGAGGCGCTCTTGCCGAGCGAGAGAAAGGTCCAGCGTTTCGAGGGCGGCAGGATCGTCAGGTTCAGAAACCGGCGCGCGGCGTCTTCAGGCACCGCTTTGCCAAGGCGTTTCTGGGTGGCGAGCACGGCCTTGCGCCGCTCGGGTTGCGGCACCGGCGTGGCGGAAAACAGGGGGGCGCGGGCTGCCATGGCTCAGTCCTTCGTTGCGGTCGGCGCAGATCGCGCGCAGTTGGGCGGGCCGGGCGGATCGGGCCGCAGCGCGGCGCTGATCGGGTCGGGGCCGCCGGTCATGGCACGGGTTTACGAAAGCGCGGCAGGGCGGGCAATGGTCGCTGTGCGCGCGGGGCCACATTGGCGTGTGCAGGCGCCGCCTCGCCGCCGGCCATTATGCCTTCCTGCGTTCGGCCTGCGCGACGAGGATCACCGCCAGAACCGCCCCGGCGCCGTTGAAGCACAGGTCCAGCGCGGTGTTGATATAGCCGCCGACGCCGGTATCCTGCACGATCACGACCGCCGAAAACTCGATGATCTCGTTCACCGCGCCAAGCCCCATCGAGGCCAGCGCCGGGAAGGTGTAGGCGGTCCATGTCCGGCGGGTGTCGGGGTAGTGGCGGGTGAGCACATGCCAGAGCACCCAGGCGGTGATGCCAAAGCCGAGTGCGTGGACGATCTGGTCGTATTTCAGCAGCGTCATCTCGGTGCTGCCGTCGCCGAGGATGGGCAGCACCTGCACCGCGTAGAGCACCTGGCCGCCCACCGGCACGCCGCCGCCGGCGCAGTGCAGCAGCCCCCAGAGCGCCAGCGCCCAGAGCATCCGCGGCGGGTATTCACCCACCCGAAGCGTGGCGCCGATCAGCGCCATCAGCACCAGCATGGTGACGATGTAGATGATGAACTCGGTGTTGCCGATCGAGAGAAACCAGGCCGAGAACACGACAAGATAGAGCAGGACGAAGGCCGCGACGGCTTTTTCAACAGGTTTGATACTGGCAAGAAATGACATCGGCACATCCCGAAACGTTTGGATTCGCAACAGGATGGCAGCTTTTTGCAATCCGGGAAAGCGTGCAGCGGCTTGCCGTGGATACGAAAACGGCCCCCGTTTTGCGAGGGCCGTCGGGTCACGCCTGCGGTGCGGTTATTTCAGGATCGAGCGCCCGGCATATTCCGCCGTTTCGCCCAGCTGTTCCTCGATACGGATGAGCTGGTTGTATTTCGCCAGCCGGTCCGAGCGTGACAGCGAGCCGGTCTTGATCTGGCCGCAGTTCGTCGCCACCGCGAGGTCGGCGATGGTGGCGTCCTCGGTTTCGCCCGAGCGGTGGCTCATCACGTTGGTGTAGCGCGCGCGGTGGGCCATATCGACGGCCTTGAGCGTTTCCGACAGGGTGCCGATCTGGTTGACCTTGACCAGCAGCGAGTTGGCGACGCCATCGGCGATGCCACGGGCGAGGCGCTCGGGGTTGGTGACGAACAGGTCGTCGCCGACAAGCTGGATCTTGTCGCCCAGCTTCTCGGTGAGCAGTTTCCAGCCCTCCCAGTCATCCTCGGCGCAGCCGTCCTCGATGGAGATGATCGGGTAATCCTCCGCCAGCTTGGCGAGGTAGGCGACGTTTTCGGCCGAGCTGAGCGACAGGCCCTCGCCCTTCATCTCGTATTTGCCGTTCTTGTAGTATTCGGTCGAGGCGGCATCGAGGGCGAGGTAGATGTCTTCGCCGGGCTTGTAGCCGGCGGTCTCGATCGCCTTGAGGATGAAGTCGAGCGCATCGCGGGTGGAAGAGAGGTTCGGCGCAAAGCCGCCCTCGTCGCCGATCCCGGTGTTGAAGCCCGCTGCCGCCAGTTCTTTTTTCAGCGTGTGGAACACCTCCGCCCCCATCCGCACCGCATCGCGGATCGTCGGGGCCGAGACCGGCATGATCATGAATTCCTGAATGTCGATCGGGTTGTCGGCATGTTCGCCGCCATTGATGATGTTCATCATCGGCACCGGCAGCACCCGCGCGGCCGAGCCGCCGACATAGCGGTAGAGCGGCAGCGAGGCGTAATCCGCCGCCGCCTTGGCCACCGCCAGCGACACGCCGAGAATGGCGTTGGCGCCAAGGCGGGCCTTGTTGGGGGTGCCGTCGAGCTCGATCATCGTCGCGTCGATGGCCTGCTGCTCGGTGGCGTCGAAGCCCACCAGCGCCTCGGCGATCTCGCCGTTCACCGCCGCCACCGCCTCGAGCACGCCCTTGCCGCCATAGCGGCTCTTGTCGCCGTCGCGCTTTTCATGGGCCTCATGCGCGCCGGTCGAGGCGCCCGAGGGCACCGCGGCGCGGCCCATCGTGCCGTCTTCGAGGATCACGTCGACCTCGACGGTCGGATTGCCGCGGCTGTCGAGGATCTCGCGGGCGAAAATGTCGATGATGGTGCTCATGGCTGGGTCCCTCTGGATTGGGGTAAAATCTGGTGGCCCGGTCATACCGCTTGCGCCCTGCCATTGAAAGGGGCGTTGCGCTGCAATGCGGCGTTATGACGGGCCTTGCGCCGTAACCGGGCGGGGCGGGCGCATCCGGCGTTCGCGCAGCAGCGTATAGAGCCCCGATCCCACAACGATCGCCGCCCCGACCAGCGTGGCCGTATCGAGCCGCTCGCCGAACAGGCCCCAGCCGATGGCAAGGCCGAAGACCAGCCGGGTATAGCGAAACGGGGTGACGAAGCCGATCTCGCCCAGCCGCACCGCCAGCGTCAGCGCGTAGTAGCCGACCATCCCGAGCAGCAGCGCGCCAAGCACCAGTCCGCCCTCGGCAGCCCCCAGTCGCACCGGCCCACCCGAGAGCCAGAGCATCGCCGCGCCGACCGGAACCAGCATGAAAAAGCCCCAGGCCGAGGTTTGCAGCGGGTGCACGCCGCCGGGGCCATGGCGGGTGACGAGATCGCGCAGCGCCAGCCCCAGCGGGGCGACAAGCCCAAACAGCGCCTCGGGGCGGAACCCGTCGAGACCGGGGCGCAGGATGATCAGCACCCCGATCAACCCGATGGTGATCGCGACCCAGCGCCGCCAGCCGACGCGCTCGCCAAAGAACACGATCGCGCCAAGCGCCACGAACAGCGGATTGGCCTGCAACAGCGCCGAGGCGAGCGAGAGCGGGATCAGCGTCAGCGCGGTGACGAAGGCGGCGGTGCCGACGATCTCGCCGGCATTGCGCAACAGCACCATCGGGTGCCAGAAGCTGCGCGACAAAGCACAGTAACCGGCGCGGGTGGCCAGCGCCGAAAACGCCAGCCCGCCACCGGCGCCGATATAGATCAGCACCTGGCCCATCGGCACGGTCCGGGTCACGGTCTTTACAAACGCGTCCTCGACGGCAAATCCCGCCATCGCGAGGATCATCAGCAGCGCGCCGCGCAAATTGTCCATCTGGAGCCTCCGGGCTGGAATGCCCCGCCGATAGCGAGGCGCGGCGCGAAAGGGAAGCCGCGATTGCGCGCACAGGCGCCATTCTGGCCCGGCACCCCGCCGGGCCCGGACAAGGTGCTGGGCAGGGCGGCAAAAAAAGCCCCCGCCGGTTGGCGGGGGCTGCGTTCGTTGCAGTCGGGCGGTGTTACTTCGAGATCGGGCCGATCATCATGACCATCTGGCGGCCTTCCATCTTCGGCATGTTCTCGACCTTGCCGATCTCCTTTACGTCGTCGGCGACCCGCTCGAGCAGTTCACGGCCAAGGTTCTGGTGCGCCATCTCGCGGCCGCGAAAACGCAAGGTCACCTTCACCTTGTCGCCGCCCTGAAGAAACTTCACCACGTTGCGCATCTTGACGTCGTAATCGTGGGTGTCGGTGTTCGGGCGGAACTTGACCTCCTTGATGTCGATCGTCTTCTGCTTCTTGCGGGCTTCGGCCTCGCGCTTCTGGGTTTCGTATTTGAACTTGCCGAAATCCATGATCTTGCAAACCGGCGGTGCCGCGTTTGGAGAGATTTCCACCAGGTCCAGCCCGACCTCTGCGGCCAGTTCCATCGCGCGGGCGGGGGTAACAACGCCGAGATTCTCGCCCTCGGCACCGATCAGGCGTATTTCTGGCGCGCGGATTCGGTCGTTGAACCGGGGGCCAGTGTCGCGGGTCGGCGGGGCATTGTGCGGTCTGCGGGCTATGGTGGCGATCCTTCTGTGGTTTTCGCAAGTCTGTCGGCGCGGAAGGTAAAGCCCGTGCCCCCTGCTTTCAAGCCGATTTCTGCCAAGGGGAAGCTCATGTGGGTCCTTCCCCTTGCTCTCGGGCGCCAGACAGGGTTTGAACGATGCGATACGGATACGGGGCGCAGCCTGTGCCCCGCCGAGACAGAGAGGACTATGGTCATGAACAAGACCTGGATTGCAATCGCTGTCGTGATTGTCGCGGCGCTTGGCGGCTATGCCTGGTGGAACGCGCAAAACGAAAAACTGATGTCGGATCAGGTCTCTCCGGTTGAGCCTGCCGCCGTCGAAGACGCCGCGCCGGAAGCCGAGGCCACCGATGGCGGGATGCTCGACGATGCCGCCGATGCGGTGACCGATGCCGTCGAAGGCGCGGCCGACATTGCAGATGACGCGGTCGGCGCCGCCGAAGAGATGGCCGACGACGCCGCCGATGCGGTCTCCGACGCTGCCAGCGATGCCGCCGACGCGGTGGGCGATGCGGTGGATGCCACCGGCGATGCCGCCTCCGACATGGCCGACACCGCCAGCGAGGCTGCCGAGGATGCCACCGACGCGGTCGGCGACGCGATGGACGACGCCGCCGATGCGGTCGGCGACGCGATGGACGACGCCACCGACACTGCCGGTGATGCGATGGACGACGCCACCGATACCGCCGACGATGCCGGCACCGCGATGGCGGACCAGGCGACCTCGATTACCGACCTGCTGACAGTCGAGACCTTCGATGCGGCCAAGCTGACCGAGATGGTCGAAGCCAGCGATATCGGCGCGGTGCAGAAATCCGCGCTGATCTCGGCGATCGAGCGCGCCGGCAACGAGCCGGAATTGATCGAGCCCGTGATCGACCAGATCAAGCAGGCGATGGGCCTGTAATAAACCTTTCGGGAGCTGGGCTTACCAGCTCCCGAACCGCGTTGCACCCGATCGGCTCAAGCCCTAGTGTCGCCCCGTTGAGGGAGTGACGATGCGCTGCTTGAAAACCGGGATTCTGTCCGCCACCATTCTGACCATCGCCAGCGCCGGAGCCTCGGCGCAGGAGCGGTCGGTCAAGCCCGATGCCGCCGCCGCAGGCGCGCCCGGGCTGTCGCATGACATCACCCTCTCCATCCCGCTGTCGCCCGAGGTCGATCCGGCGGTGACCGACGAGGCGGCCTATATCGCCGCGCAGGACTGGCCCGAAAAGGGCGCGCGCGGCGCGGAGCGGGCGGGCGCGCCGCGCGATGCCGCCGTCAAGGCGGGCGGAGCCGGCGCGATGGCTGTGCTTGCCGCGCAACCGGACGAGACTGCCGCCCCGTTAGAGCCCCTGACGCCGCCAGACGCCGATGCCACCGCCGACGATCTCGAGCAGGCCGCATCGGCTCCCGCCAACGATCCGGCCCCGGCGCGGTTGCCTGACGATATCGAGGCCGCCTACAAGCAAGGGCTGGCGCTGAACGAGGGCCGCGACGGCGCGACCGATCCCGCCGCCGCGGCGCGGGCCTTCCGCCGTGCCGCAACGGCTGGCCATCCCGGCGCCGCGTTCGAACTGGGCTGGGCCTATGAAGCCGGGCAGGGGGTCGAACCATCGCTGTCGCAGGCGGCGGCGTGGTATCAGCGCGCGGTTGCGGGTGGCGATACGCGGGCGATGAACAATCTCGGCTGGCTCTATGCCCAGGGCCGGGGGGTGAACCGCGACGTGGCGCGCGCCGCAGACCTTTACCGCGCCGCCGCCGAGGCGGGCGAGCCGAGCGCCATGGGCAATCTTGGCTGGCTGATGGAAAACGGCATCGGCATGGCGCAGGATCTCCGGACCGCGGCGCACTGGTATATCCGCGCCGCGGAGGCTGGCGACACCCAGTCGATGCTCAATCTCGGCAATCTCTACCTGGTCGGCGACGGCGTGCCCCAGAATCCGGCGACGGCGCTCGGCTGGTTCGCACGGGCGCGCGCCGCCGGGCGTGCCGAGGCGCTGTCGTATATCGGCGAGGTCTTCGAGAAGGCGCCGGAGATGCGCGACGCCGACCGTGCCGCCGCGTTCTATGTCCGCGCCCTCGAGGCGGGCGACGGCTGGCCGGAGCGCCGGGCCTCGGCCGCGTGGGATGCCGATACGGCGGTGGCGCTCCAGCGCCTGCTGGCCGAACGCGCGGTCTATGACGGCCCGATCGACGGCCAGATCGGACCCGGGTCGCGCCGCGCGATGCGGGCGCTGATGGAGGCCGCTGCCGCCCGGTGAGCTGCCTTCCGCCAAACCCGCCGGGCGACGGGTGCGCAAGCCCCGACCGGAATCAGGCGCGGTCGATGATCTCGTAATCGTGGCTGAGCTTGGCGGTCTTTTCCATCATCGCCGAGGCCGAGCAGTATTTCTCGACCGAAAGTTGGATCGCGCGCGCCACCTTGGCCTCGTTCAGCCCCCGGCCGGTGATGACGAAATGCATGTGGATGCGGGTGAACACCTTTGGATCGGTGTCGGCGCGGTCGGCGTCGATCTCGACGGCAACATCCTCGACAGGTTCGCGGCCCTTTTCGAGAATGCTCACCACATCATAGGCCGAACAGCCGCCGGTGCCGATCAGCACCAGTTCCATCGGGCTCGGCCCCGGCTTCGGTCCGTTGTCGCTGGCAGCGCCAAAGGCGATCTTGTGGCCGCTCTCGGCCTCGCCCACGAAGGTGCGGTCTTCGACCCATTTTACCCGAACGTCCATCGCATCTCTCCCAAAGCTGTTTGGGTCTGGATAGGACGGGCGCGCGCGCTTGGCAACGGCGCTACTTGACCATGCTGAGCATCATCCGGTCGAACATCCGGTGCGGCAGCAGCCGGCGCAGCACGTAGAGCGTCCGGCTCATCTTGCCGGCGCGGTAGATCGTGCGCGGCCGGGCATCTTCGATGGCACGGCGGATCGCGTCCGAGATCACCTTGGGGTCGGAGCCGGCCAGCATGGCGTTGGGCGCATCGGTGGCACGCTGCAATTTGCCCACCATATCGCTGTAGGCGCCCGCGCCGGAATTGCGCGCCACCTCTTCGGCAACGACGCCGCCGAAGCCGGTGTCGATCAGGCCGGGGGCGACGAGAATCATCTCGATCCCCTTGCCGTCAAGCTCCAGCCGCATCGCGTTGGTGAAGCCTTCGACAAACCATTTGGTGCCGTGATACCACGCCCCCATCGGGGTGTGGATGGTGCCGCCGATCGAGCTGATATTGACGATCCGGCCACGCCCGGCGGCGCGCATATGCGGCAGCACCAGCTGGGTCATCCGGGCAAGGCCGAAAATGTTGGTCTCGACCTGTTTGCGCGCCACGTCGAGGTGAATGTCTTCCACCGCGCCATAGAGGCCGTAGCCGGCATTGTTGACCAGCACGTCAATCCGGCCCTCGGCGGCAATCACCGCCTCGACGGCGGCGTTCATGCTGGCGTCGTCGGTCACGTCGAGGGGCAGGGCGTGGCCGCCTGCGGCGACGATGGCCTGCATCGGCTCGGTGCGCCGCGCGCCGCCCCAGACGGCGTAGCCCGCCCTGGCAAGATCGACTGCCGTGCGCAGCCCGATCCCCGACGAGGCTCCCGTAATCAGCACCACACCTTTTGACATCTGACGCACCTTTCGCTTGGATTTCCGGGCCGGACTGGCCATATATGACTTGTGGTCAGTTAAATAATGACTGCGGGTCAGTTATCAAGGAAAATCGCGGCGACGCGGCGAGAAATCAGCTATGGCATTGGCAAGACAGAGAAAACGGGCGCGCTCCGACGATGACAAGGCGGCGCGGCGGGCAATGATCCTTGCAACCGCGCGCGGCATGATCGCCGAATCGGGCTTCGACGGGGTGACGATGGCCGCGCTGGCGGCGCGCGCCGGGCTCGCCAAGGGCACGCTCTATCTCTACGTGCGCAGTAAGGAAGAGCTGTTTCTGTCGCTGTTCGTCGATGCGATGACGGCGCTGGTGGCGCGGATCGAGGCCGGGGCGACGGCGGCGACGCTGGCCGAGGACATTACCCGTGCGGCCGAGGAGACACCGCTGTTTCTGCCGCTGCTGGCCCGGCTGGTTACCGTGATCGAGGCCAATGTCGCCGACGCGCCGCTGTTCGCGGCCAAGCGCGAGATCACCGCGCTGGGAGAGCGGCTGACGCGGCGGGTGGCCGTGCTCTACGGCGCCGAGGCCGCCGCTGCCGAAACGGTGGTGTCGACGTTGATGCTGGCGATGCAGGGCGCGGCCCAGTTCGACATTACCGCCGCGCGCGACCCGGCGAGCTTGCCCGACGATCTCAAACCGGTCTTTGCCAGCCATGCCTTCCGGCTGCGCTTTGCCCCCGCCGCGCGGCTGATCCTGTCAGTGCTCGGCTAGATCCGCCAGCAACTCCGCCAGTTTCGTCACCGTATTGAGGTTGCGCGCGGTTGCGGGCACGCCGAGCAGTTGTTCGGCCTTCGTGGCCAGCTTCGAGCGGCCGATGCCGTCGGGGGCGTGCAGGTAGAACGCCCAGTCGTCGAGGTGAAACCGTTCGCTGGGCGCGGCAAGCGCCGCCATTTCCTTTAGCGCCGGGGCGGTGGGCCGCTCGGCGAGAAACCAGATATGCGCCGAGGTCGGATCGTTGAGCGCCTGCGGCCAGGGGCAGGCGCGCAGGATCGCGGCGAAGGTCTCGGCCGAAAGCACCAGCGCGCGGGGGCGAAACCCGTGCTCCGCCTCGATCTCGGTCTCGACGATCTCGCCGAAATGGCGCGCGTCGATCACCCCCGTGAACACCACGTTGCCCGACTGGATATAGGGGGTGACGTTGCGCAGGCCGAGCCGGGTGAGCAGGCGGCGCAGATCCGCCATCGGCAGTTTGCCGTGCCCGCCGACATTGACGCCGCGCAGCAGCAGCACCCAGGCGTTCATCGCACAAGATCGCCGCGCATCACCAGAACCGCCTCGCCCGAGATCGTGACCGGCCCGCCGGGCTCGGCCTGCGCCTCGATCACGCTGGGGCGGCCCATGTCGTCGCCCTGATGGATGGTGAGCGACACGGAAGCGCCCCGGATCTCGGCGATGAGGGCGGCGAGGGCGGCGGCGGCGGAGCCGGTGGCCGGGTCTTCGGGGATATTGTCGAGCGGGGCGAACATCCGGGCATGGATGGTGTCGCCGTCCTCGACATAGGCGTATTGCGCAAAATCGAGCCCTTCGGGATGGGCCTGCGCGCCGCGGCGGAACGCGGCCAGGTCCGGGGTGCAGGCCGACAATGCCGCGCGGTTGACCAGCGGGGTGAAGGTGAAGGCCAGCCCGAGCGAAGCCAGCACCGGACGGGCAGCGATCTGCCCGGCCGCCAGCCCCAGCGCCTCGGCCACCAGCGCGGCTTCGGGCGCGGCGAGGCGCTTGAGCGGGGTGTCGGTGGTGAACGAGGCGCGCGCGCCCTCGGCCTGTGCCTTGAGCGGCCCGATGCCAAGCTCCAGCACCATTTCTGGGCCAAGCCCGGCCTCGGCCAGCATCACCGCGGTGCCGATGGTCGGGTGTCCGGCAAAGGGCACCTCCATCGTCGGGGTGAAGATCCGCAGCCGGGCGTCGTGCCCGGCGCTGTGCGGCGGGTAGAGAAACACCGTTTCGGAATAGCCGAATTCCTGCGCGATGAGCTGAAGTTCGGCCTCGGGCAGATCGCGCGCATCGGGCACGATCGCCAATTGGTTGCCGCCGTAGCGGCGCGGGGTAAACACGTCATAGACGAGATAGCCGGTCATTTGCCCTCCGCTCCGGTCGGTGCCGGGCTTGTCCTGTCGCAGACCGAGTGTCACGCGGCGGGCCTTCGGGTTCAAGCCCGATCCGCTGGCGTTACAACATTTCCGGCTCGCGACTGATCCGCGCGGCCAGCCGTGCCACCGTCAGGCCCTGCACGATGATCGAAAACAGCACCACGATATAGGTCGCGGCGAGGATCGTGGCTTTCCACTCGCTCTCGGGCAGGCTCAGCGCCAGCGCCACCGAGATCCCGCCCTTGAGGCCGCCCCATGTCATGATCGGGATCGTGCCGCGCGAGAAATCGCTGAACGGTTTGAGCAGCAACACCGGCACCGCGACGGCGGTGAGCCGGGCCAGCAGCGCCAGGCCGATGGCCAGCACCCCGGCAGTGACATTGTCCATGGTGAAGGCCACGGCGAACACCTCGAAGCCGATCATCAGGAACAGCACCGCGTTCAGGATCTCGTCGACCAGCTTCCAGAACGCATCGACATAGGCGCGCGTCTCTTCGCTCATCCCGTGCTTGGTTCCGACATCGCCGATCAGCAACCCGGCCGAGACCGCCATGATCGGGGCCGAGACGTGCAGGGCGACGGCAAGCTCGTAGCCGCCGAAGGCGAGCGCCAGGGTGATCAGCACTTCCAGCGGGTAGTCGTTGATCCGCCGCATCACCCGGAACACCAGCCAGCCGAGCACGATGCCCAGCACCGCGCCGCCCACCGCTTCCTGAAAGAACAGTTGCGCCGCCGCGACAACACCGTTCACGTCTTCGCCGGCATCGGCGCCATGCCCGCCGGTGGCCGAGAAGGCGAGGCCGACAAGGATCAGGTAGACCACGTAGCCGACACCATCGTTGAACAGCGACTCGCCGGCGATCTTGGTTTCGAGGTTTTTCGGCAGATCGGCCTCGCGCAGCACGCCCAGCACCGCCACCGGATCGGTCGGCGAAATCAGCGCGCCGAAGACGAGGGCGACCAGCAGCGGCATTCCGGTGATCCAGCTGAAGCCGACGCCGAGGATCACCGTCGACAGCGCCACCCCGAGCGTCGCCATCAGCAACACCGCCAGCCACTCCGCCCGCAAATCGGCGAGTTTGACATGCAATGCTCCGGCGAAGAGCAGGAGCCCCAGCATGCCCTCGAGCAAGGTGTCGGAAAAGTCGATGCCGGTGATCAGGTGGCGCACCTGTTCGGCGATGGTGAGGGTGGGGATCAGCACATCGAGCCCGAGGATTGCCAGCGAGGTGACGAAGGCGACGACGAGAATGCCGATCGAGGAGGGCAGCTTGAGAAAGAGGTAATTCACCGTGCCGAAGGCGGCGGCGAGCACGATCAGCAGCGAGGTGATCTGGAGAATGTTCATCGCGGGCGGTCTCCGTTGCTGGCGGTTTGGTAGCATGGGCCGCCGCTTCGGGGAATGGCTTGACTTCACCGCGTGCCCGGCCTCCTTTCGCCGGATGATGCAACGCCAGGATATCGACCGGTTCGGCACCGCCGTGCTCATCGCCATGATGCTGCTGCTGGCGGTGAACCAGGTGGTGATCAAGCTCACCAATGACGGCTTGCAGCCGGTCTTCGCTGCCGGGTTGCGCTCGCTGGGGGCGATCTTCGTGCTCTGGGGTTGGATGACGCTGCGCGGCCAGAAGCCCGATTTTCGCCCCGGCACGCTGCGGGCGGGAATCCTTGTCGGGCTGATCTTTTCGGTTGAATTCATCGCGCTGTTCGTCGCGCTCGATCTGACCACAGTCACCAGGGTGAGCGTGATCTTCTACTCGATGCCGGTCTGGATGGCGGTGACCGCGCATTTTGTGCTGCCCGGCGAGCAGCTCACGCCGCAACGGAGCCTTGGCCTGGCGCTGGCCTTCGCCGGGGTGGCCTGGGCCATCGTCGACCGCTCCGGCCTCGGCGGCGAGGCTTCGCTGGCGGGCGATCTCGCCGCGCTGGTGGCGGCGCTTGGCTGGATGGGGGTTTCGCTCACCCCGCGGCTGACGCGGATCCGCGAGGTCACACCGGAAATGCAGATGTTCTGGCAGGTGCTGGTCTCGGCGCCGGTGCTGCTGGTGGCGGCCGTCGCCTTTGGCCCATTGGTGCGCGATTTCACCCCGGCGACGGCGTGGATGATGCTGTTTCAGATCGTGGTGGTGGTGTCGGGGGCGTTCCTCGTCTGGTTCTGGATGCTCAGCCGCTACAAGGCCAGCCAGATCGCCGCCTTCGCCTTCCTGTCGCCGATCTTCGGCGTGATGCTGGGCTGGCTCTGGCTGGGCGAGACCGTTACCCCCGCCTTGCTGGCCAAGCTGGCGCTGGTGGCGCTGGGGATCGTGCTGATCAACCGGCGCTGAGGGCTCGGTATCGGGCGCAGCGGTTCGGCTTACGCCTCTCGCGGCAGCACCCTGACCTTGACCCAGACCGGCAGATGGTCGGAGGCGACCTTGGACAGCCCGGTCTGGATCACGCCGCCGGTTTCGAGCTCGAGGCCGGGGCTCAGCCCGACCCGGTCGAGCGCCGCGATCGGCCGCGAGGCGTGAAAGCTCTTGCCCGGCGTGAGCATGGTGAAATGGTCCTGAAATTCTTCCAGCCCGGTGCGTGGACTCCACTCGTTGAAGTCGCCGAGCACCGCCGTGGGGTGAGTGCAGCTTTCCAGCGCCACCCGGATCGAGCGCAACTGGCCGTGGCGGTGGCGGCGCAGCAGCCCCAGATGCACGCCGACCACCCGGATCTGGCCCGCGATCACCGCCGAGACCGCGCCGCGCGGCTCCAGCCCCGGCAGGGTGATTCGCCGCGGATCGCTCACCGCGGTGCCCTTCTTCACGAGGATCGCATTGCCATGCCAGCCGATCGACACCTCGTTGATCGCCAGGTCGACGGGTTCGTAATCGGTATGGTCGGCGATGAGCTGGCGCGGCAGCGCCGCCGGGCGGGGCCCGAGCCGCTTGTCGGCTTCCTGCAACACGATCACATCGGCGCCGATCTGGTTGACCACGTCGAGAATGCGCGCCGGATCGCGGCGACGGTCGAGGCCCACGGCCTTGCGGATATTGTAGCTTGCCAGTTTCATCTGATCTGGTGGCGACTATGGCGCGGGCATGGGCGGCGCGAAAGCCCTGACTGGCCGCTCATGTGCCGCAGAATGTCTGTTGCACGCGCTCTTCAGGGCGCGGCGCGCGGGCGTAGTCGGCGGTATCGGGGCCATCCTCGTAAGGCGCCGCAAGCACCGCCATCAGCCGGTGAAACGGGGCGAGATCGCCCGCGACGGCGGCCTCGATCATCTCTTCCACCCGATGATTGCGGGGGATGATCGCGGGATTGGCGGCGCGCATCGTGGCGGCGGTGTCGCCCGGTTCGCGGGCCAGCCGCGCGCGCCAGCCCGGCGCCCAGCTGTCCCAGGCCCCGGCATCGCTGACATGGGGGCTGGCATCGCCGCCGGCGAGCGCGCGGAAGGTGTTGGTGAAATCGGCACGGCTGGTCGACATCCGCTGCAACAGCCCGACGATCAGCGCCTCGTCGCCGTCTTCGGCGTGCAGCAGCCCGATCTTGGCGCGGAACCGGCGCAGCCACTCATCGCGGAACGCCGTGCCGAAGCCGTTGAGCGCCTCGGTGGCGATCTCGACGGCACGATCCTGATCGGGGTCGATCAGCGGCACCAGCGCCGAGGCGAGCTGGGCGAGGTTCCAGATCGCCATGTCGGGCTGGTTCTGGTAAGCGTAGCGCCCCATCCGGTCGATCGACGAAAACACCGTGGCGCCGTGATAGGCGTCCATGAAGGCGCAGGGGCCGTAGTCGATGGTCTCGCCGGAAATCGTCATGTTGTCGGTGTTCATCACGCCGTGGATGAAGCCCACGCTCATCCAGCCCGCCACCAGCCGGGCTTGCGCCGCGACCACCGCTTCGAGCAGTCCGAGCGCGCCGGTGGCTTGCGGATAGTGCCGGGCGATGGCGTGGTCGGTGAGGGTGTGCAGCGCGGCGAGATCGTTGCGCGCGACGAAGGCCTGGAAGGTGCCGACGCGGATATGGCTGGCGGCAACGCGGGCGAGGATCGCGCCGGGCAGGGGGCGCTCGCGCATCACCTGCTCGCCGGTGGTCACCGCCGCCAGCGCCCGCGTGGTTGGCAGGCCAAGCGCGTGCATCGCCTCGCTGACCACGTATTCGCGCAGGACCGGGCCGAGCCAGGCCCGCCCGTCGCCGCCACGCGAGAACGGCGTGCGCCCCGCGCCCTTGAGCTGGATATCGCGGCGCTGGCCGTGGCGGTCGATCACCTCGCCAAGCAGGATCGCGCGGCCGTCGCCAAGCTGCCCCGCCCAGTTGCCGAACTGGTGCCCGGCATAGAGCTGCGCCAGCGGTTCGGCGCCCTCGGGCACGACATTGCCGGCCGCCACCTCGGCGCTGATCGAGGCCGGGTCGATGCCAAGCTCGCGCGCCAAGCCCTCGTTCACCGCCACGAGGGCGGGGCGGGCCACCGGCACCGGATCCTGCCGGGCATAGAAATGCTCGGGAAGACGGGCATAGGAATTGTCAAAGCGCGCTTGCATGATCCGCATGTGGGGGCGGGCGCGGGCAATGTCCAGACGCCACGCCGGTTGCGAGGGCGGGAGTGGGGGTTTCGCACCCCCACGCCCCCGCGGAGTGTATCGGCCAAGAAAAAGGGAAGCGGCGGGCCGGATCAGGGCAGGCGGGCGAGGCGCCCGGTGAGCAGGGCGAAGAAGCCGTCGGCGTCGATCCCCGACATGAAGGTGGCGTTGGGGGCGCGGTCGGTTACGCCCCACCAGTCGGCGACGGTCATGCCGCGGGTGAGCGCCGAGCCGGTCTCGATCTCGACATTGACATGGCGCCCTGAAAAAAGCTCCGGGGCGAGCAGGTAGGCGATCGTCGTCGGGTCATGCAGCGGACCGCCTTCGGAGCCGTATTTGGCGATGTCGAAGCGTTCGAAGAAATCCAGCATCTCGGCGGTGAAACGCCCGGTCCTGGTGCCGAGCGCGGCGAAGGCGGCGAGCCGGGGCCGGGTGACCAGCGCCTTGTGGGTCACGTCGAGAGGCATAACCGTGAGCTTCACCCCTGATTTGAACACGATATCAGCGGCTTCGGGGTCGACATAGATGTTGAACTCGGCGGCGGGCGTGTAATTGCCGACCTCGAAATAGGCGCCGCCCATCAGCACGATCTCGGCGACGCGGCTCACGATGTCGGGCGCGCGGGCGAAGGCGGTGCCGATATTGGTCAGCGGCCCGAGCGGGCACAGGGTGACGCTGCCCGCAGGGGCGGCGCGCAGCGTGTCGATGATGAAGTCGACGCCGTGCCGGGGCTGGAGCCGCATCGTCGGCTGCCACAGCTGCGGGCCGTCGAGCCCGGTCTTGCCGTGGACATGCTCGGCCGTGACCAGCGCGCGCTGCATCGGGGCATCGCACCCGGCAAAGACCGGCATGTCGGGCCGGCCGGCGAGTTCGCAGACGATCCGGGCATTGGTCTGGGTGCGGGCGAGCGGCACGTTTCCGGCCACGGCGGTGATGCCGAGAAGCTCCAGCTCCGGGCTGGCCAGCGCCAGCAGGATCGCCACGGCGTCGTCTTGCCCCGGATCGGTGTCGATGATGATTTTTCGTGTCATGTCAGTGGGTCACGCTGCAAGGCTGATCCAGATCGGCACGTGGTCTGAGGGCTTTTCGCGCGCCCGCATCTCCTTGTCGACCTGGCAATCCTCGAGCAGGTCGGCGCATTGCGGCGAGAGCAGGAAATGGTCGATCCGAATCCCGTCATTGCGCTGCCAGGCGCCGCGCTGGAAATCCCAGAACGTATAGATTTCAGGAGCTTGCGTCCGGACGCGCAAGGCTTCGGTGAGGCCGAGATTGGCGAGGCGGCGAAAGGCGCTGCGGGTCTCGGGCAGAAACAGCGCGTCCTGGGTCCAGTCTTCGGGCCGGGCCGCGTCTTCGGATTGCGGGATCACGTTGTAATCGCCCGCCATCAGGAAAGGTTCTTCGCGGGCGAGCAGATCGCGCGCCCGCGCTTCGAGCCGCGCCATCCAGGCGAGCTTGTAGTCGTATTTCGGCCCCGGCGCGGGGTTGCCGTTGGGCAGATACAGCCCGCAGATGCGCACCGCACGGCGGCCCACCACGGTGGCCTCGATATAGCGCGCCTCTTCGTCGTCGCTGCCGTCGCGCCCGGTGCCCGCCGCGCCGGGCAGGCCGCGCATCACGTCTTCAAGCGGGAATTTCGACAGCAGCGCCACGCCGTTGAAGGATTTCTGGCCGTGGGTTTCGACGTTGTAGCCGAGATCCTCGAACGGCTCGCGCGGAAAGCCGTCGTCGACGGTCTTGATCTCTTGCAGAATCGCCACGTCCGGAGCGGTCTCGGTCAGCCAGTCGAGCACCACCGGCAGGCGGGCCTTGATCCCGTTGATGTTGAAACTGGCGATTTTCATGGGCGTCTCCGGCTGGTTGCGGCGAGGTTAGCGGCTGGCGCGGCCGGGCACAATCGGGGCGATGTTCAGCGCGCCGCAATGGCGGTGCCGGCGGCATGGGCCGAGGCCCAGGCCCATTGGAAATTGTAGCCGCCGAGCCAGCCGGTCACGTCGACCGCCTCGCCGATCACGAAGAGGCCGGGGCGGTGGCGCGATTCCATCGTCTGCGACGACAGCCCCTCGGTGGCGACGCCGCCAAGAGTGACTTCGGCGGTGCGGTAGCCCTCGCTGCCGGTCGGGGTGAGCCGCCAGCACGCGAGGGCGGCGGCGATCTCGGTCAGCCGCGCGTCGGACTGGTCGGCGAGATTGCCCGCGAAGCCCAGCACCGGGGCGAGATGGTCGACAAGGCGGGCCGGCAGAAACTCGGCCAGTTCGGTGGTGATCGCCCGCCGCCCCGAGACCTGGCGGCGGCGGCCAAGCTCGGCCACGAGATCAAGACCGGGCAGGAGATCGATCTCGATCGCATCGCCCTCGCGCCAATAGGACGACAGTTGCAGGATCGCCGGGCCCGACAGCCCGCGATGGGTGAACAGCATCTGCTCGGCAAAGCGCGCGTGGGCATTGGCGGCGGCGACCGGCAGCGACAGCCCCGCGAGCGATGCGAACCGGTCGCCGAAGGTGAGCGGCACCAGGCCCGGCCGGATCTCGGTGACGCGGTGGCCGAACTGGCGGGCGAGGTCATAGGCCAGCCCGGTGGCGCCCATCTTCGGGATTGATTTGCCGCCGGTGGCGAGCACGAGATGGTCGCAGGCGATCGGGCCGCGCGTGGTTTCGAGCCGGAAGCGCGCGCCATCATGGGTGACGCTCTGCACGCTGGTCTCGAGGCGCAGCGTCGCGCCTGCGCCCTGCGCCTCGGCCAGCAGCATGTCGACGATCGCGGTGGATTTACCGTCGCAGAAGAGCTGGCCCAGGGTTTTTTCATGCCATGCGATGCCGTGGCGCGCGAGCAGATCAATGAAGTCCCATTGGGTGTAGCGCGCCAGCGCCGACTTGGCGAAATGCGTGTTTTCGCTGAGGAAGTTCGCGGCGCTCACATCCAGGTTGGTGAAGTTGCAGCGCCCGCCGCCGGAAATGCGCACCTTTTCCGCCGGGCGCCTGGCGTGGTCGATCACCAGCGTGCCCGGCCCGGCATGGGCGGCGCAGAACAGCCCGGCGGCGCCGGCGCCGATGATCGCGGTGCGAAAGGTCTCGGTCATGGCGCCGGGTTGAGCACGGGCGCGCGCCATAGGCAAGGGGCGGCGTGGGCTACCGGGCGAAGGGGTTCATCGCCCGCATCACCCGGTCCTTGCGCACAAAGGCGTGATAGAGTGCGGCGCCGATGTGCAGCGCCAACAGCAGCATCAAGGCCTTGGTGCCGAATTCGTGCCAGGGCCGGAGCGCGGCGAAGGCGGCCTCGTTCGGATTTGCCACGTTGAACGCGCCGAAGGGCGTGACGGGCAGGGTATGGACCCGCGCCGCGAGAATGCCGGTGACCGGCAGGTAGATCATCAGCGCGTAGAGCCCGTATTGCACCGCCTTCGACGCCGTGGCCATCAGCGGCGGCAGCGGATGGGCCGGGCGCTTGGCCGCGCCGGTGACCCGCATCGCGATCCGGATCGCGAGCAACAGCACGACGAGCACGCCGAGCGAACTGTGCCCGGCGAGCGAGAACGTCCGGTCGGCATCGGTCATCTCGGTGGCGAAGCGTTGGCCGAAGACCAGCATCGCCACGATCAGCAGCGCCATAATCCAGTGAATCCAGCGATATGGGCGTGAAAACAGCGCGGGTTCGGTCATCGGTCGTCCTTTCGTAAGCCCAGGTCAGACCGAGCAGGAAGCCCCGCCCAGCACACAGAACCTGGCGCAATGCGGGTGGTTGAGCGCCACCGGCCGGTCGGAGTCGGCCAGGCTGTAGCCCAGTTCGAATTGCGGGTCATAGGGCAGCAGCGTACAGGCCAGCACCGAGGCGGGATAGCCCTTGCGTTTGACCACCATCCGCGACGAGGCGCACATCACGCTGTCGGGGTGCTTGCCGAGAAGATCCCAGCAGGCGGTGGTGATCTCGGGCACCTCGGCGCTTTCGTCCATCTCGGGAAAGATCACCGTCGCGCCGGGGTCATCGGCGTCGATATCGAGGCCGTGGGCGGCGTAGAGGCGGCCATAGCCGGCCCGCGCCTCGGCCTCGGGCACATCCCACAGCGCCCGGCCCGCCAGCGTGAGGCGCAAGCCTTCATCGCGCAGCCAGGCCAGCCCCGCCAGCGTTTCGGCATAGCTGCCCGGCCCGCGAATCTCGTCATGCGGCGCCTGCTCCCAG
>SWCA01006628.1_pt1 | contig 24437 bp, 21 predicted proteins | sample 4692961 | NCBI WGS metagenome assembly SWCA01 (sample SAMN10267275, study PRJNA491770) | bioreactor metagenome | isolation source: DHS bioreactor inoculated with | place: Japan: off Shimokita Peninsula
CAATTCGCGCTAATCCGTGTAATTTGCGGTTAATTGGTGATTGGTGACTGGTGATCTGTGATCTGTAATCTGTGATCAGTGATCTGTGATCTGTGATCTGTGGTTAAGAATTCAACCTGCAATCAGCAATCTGCAATCCGAATGTATTGTTTAATTGTTTTTCTTTGTGGTTCCGATTAAAATAATTTTTAAAATGCCTTCCCACATTCAGAAGCTCGTAAGCGAGGGAGAACACCAGCAGCTTGATTTTAAATTCGGGGTAACCGATTCAAAGAAAATTGCACGCTCATTGGCTGCATTTGCCAACACTGATGGCGGGCGTTTATTGCTTGGGGTGAAGGACAATGGAGCCATTGCAGGGGTGCGGTCTGATGAGGAGTTCTATATGATTGAAGCCGGTGCCACCCTTTATTGCAGGCCTGAAGTGCATTTTGAAATGAAAGAATGGGAAGAATCCGGACGCACCGTGTTGGAAATCATTATTCCTAAAAGTAACAAAGGGCCTCACGCTGCTCCCGATAAAGAAGGTAGATACAGGATATATGTGCGTGTAAACGATCAGAATTTCCCGGCCAACGGCGTATTGAAGAAGGTATGGAAAAAGCAGGCCTCTGATCAGGGCGTCTATATTGAATATGGGCCTGTTGCCCGTATGTTGCTTGCTTACCTCGAAGTGAATGGAAGCATTACCATCAATAAGCTGCGTAAATTAACCAACTTTTCTCTGCCCAAATGTGAACATATCCTTGCCGATTTTATCGTATTGAATATTATCCGGCTTAATTATTCTGAAAGCGGTGTTTTCTACACCCTTCACCCTGATTTTAATCCTAATAATTCCCTGCCATGAAGCGGATAGCTTTATTGTCCGATACCCATGGTTCTTTGCCTGCAAAAACGGCAGATTTTTTCGCTTCCTGCGATGAAATCTGGCATGCGGGAGATATTGGAAATCTGGAGACTGTGAAAACACTGGAAGCGATTAAGCCATTAAGAGCGGTTTACGGCAACATAGATGGTGGAGAAGTTCGTTCGTTTTGTCCTGAATATCAGTTGTTTGATTGTGAATCGCTGAAGGTACTGATACTTCATATTGGCGGACATCCGGACAGATACTCTCCACGTGCGGTAAATCTCATCAAAATGCATCGCCCTGCATTGTTTATTTCGGGGCATTCACATATTTTAAAGATAATTTACGACAATAAAAGCCAACTGTTGCATATAAATCCCGGAGCGGCCGGCAAACAGGGGTTTCATCAGGTAATTACCCTTTTGAGGTTTGTGATAGACGGTAGTAGCATTCAAGATCTCGAGATACTCGAGATCAAACGGCATTGAATCAGCGAAGACGGTCCACAGAACGCACCAGCTTCTCATCGTTAAGTATTCCCCTATTGGCCAGAATGAGCATAATCAGGCATATCAGTGGGAGATAAATCCCGACATCTCCCGAATAATCCGCCGAGGTGTTCAGGGTTTTACCTATCAGTGAGGCATATACAAAAAAGATTAGTCCCACCAGAATTACATTCATCAGTATTGACAGTTTAACCAGCCGCATCTGCTGACGTCGCTTTTTGAACAAAAAGATGGAAATAAATATGACCAATATAATAATGCCATTGAAGATGCCCAGTGGCATGACCAGATTCTTTCGAAATATATCGGCTTCCAGAGGCCCTTGCAATTCAAGTTTATAAATAAAAAACTTGTAATAAGCCTGTTCTGACCAAAAACTTGCCACCGGAAAGAAATAAAGTGCTAACAGGGCAATAGCGGCCAGGATTAAGAACAGGGTTTGCTTTCTTTGTATCATAAAGAGACTTTTTTTGCAAAGATACAAACTCAATCTAATTCGCAAACACATCTCGCGGTAAACGGGTAACATGTTGGGAAAATAATAACTTTGCAGCCTTAATTTCCAAAAATAGACCATTTGCTGTTGAACCGTTATTCACCTGCTGTGATTTTTAGAATCATTCTGCTCCTTAACGCATGCTTGTATGTATTTGGTTTATGGCATCGTGCTCCTGATATAGATGATGCCTGGATTGGCGAACCCGTATGGTGGATGCACAAACTGGGGTATGCAAAGTCTGAACTTATGCATGGGGTTACCAGCCAGGAAGTACGTAGTCTTGTACATCATAAACTCTTTTCCCTCAATGGATTGATATCCGTAAAGCTTTTTGGCTTTTCGTTATACAGCTTAAAGGTTGTAAGCCTGGTCTGGTTGATGATTTTTTGCGTGATTTTATACCGTTATATGGTTAAAAAGTTCAACAGGGATCTGGCTCTATTTGTCCTGTTGCTCTTTACCATCAATGCTTTTGTCTTTCAGTATAGTTTTGTGTTCCGTCCTGAAATTATGGTTATGACACTGGGCTTTATTTCCTGGATATTTCTGGAAAATGCATTAAATAGCCGGAAAAAGTACTTTATCTTATTGCTCTCGGGTTTATTTGCCGGTCTGGCTGCTTCAGGCCACTTAAACGGTTTGATTTTTATTGGGGCAGGTGGTTTGCTGCTTTTATGGAACAAGCGTTGGTCGGGCATACCGGTATTTGCTGCCGGAAGCCTTGCGGGGTTTGCCGTTTATTTTTATGATTTTACCCCTGAATTTGGTTTTAATTACTGGATGATGCAAATCAACAATTCACCAGCCTTATTTCATTCTACGGTATTGCCGAAATCTTTCTCATTCTTAGCCAAACTCTGGCGCGAACATTTGCGTTTTTTCCACAGTCCCCGTGAAATAGCTTTGAGCCTGATGGTTATTTTTGTACTGATAAGCGGTTACAAACTGCTATATAAATCTCTGAAACAGGAAATGCGGTACCTGATGTTACTGGCTATCCTGCTGGCATTGCTGGCTGTGCATAGTACAGGCAAATACCTCTTACTTTACATGCCTCATCTGTTGATTGTTGCAGGTCTGGCGCTCCGGCAACTTTATCACTTCAGAAAGAAAAAGGTACTTTTGGCAGGGCGCTTCAGCAGCAGACAGGCCTGGCCATGGGGGTTGGCTTTGGCCATCATTTATACCGGCGTAAATGTGGGCTGGAATGTTATGACTGCAACGGATAAATGGAATCCACAGGTAAACCGGGAGCTTACACTTAAATTTACCGGCCATGAGGCATCAGGCATTAAAGTGGTGGCGCCCATGCAGTTTATATTTAATGAAATTAAATACTACGAACGCATTCAGGCTGATTTGGGTTTTGGTGACCGCGAAAAAACCGGAATGGACATTTCAGGGGCTGAATTTATAGATTTACTTAACTTATATAAAATTAACCGGCTATATCTTACTCCGGAATACGAATCTAAATTTGAAATCAACACCCTGCCACCCTTAAAAAACGGACAGCAAGCCGTTACCAGGCTGGGTGAATTTAACGGCCTGATTATCTATAAATACAATGGAATAAAATGAAAACGATACAAAATCTGATCTGGGATTTTAACGGTACCCTGCTCAATGATCTTGACTTATGCCTCAACAGCATCAACAGTCTGCTTGCCAAAAGAAATCTCATTAGGCTGGATAAGCAGGAATATCATAACATTTTTACCTTTCCCATAAAAGATTACTACAGCAAAGCCGGCTTCAACTTTGAGCAAGAATCTTTCGAGGAAGTCGCCATAGAATTTATTGATTTATTTTTATCCGGATTGCCCAAAGTACAACTTCACAGCGAAGTAATCCCTTCTCTGGATTATTTTCAGCAAAAGGGATTCAGACAAATTATACTTTCGGCCATGCATCAGGAAGAACTGAGGCGTACAGTTGAATTACATCAGATCGAAAAATATTTTGATGGCATTTTCGGTATAGATGATCATTATGCCAATGGCAAAACCGGGGTAGCCATTCACGCGATGCAGCAGTGTGGATTTGGTGCCGACAGCACCTGCCTTTTGGGTGATACATTGCATGATGCCGAAGTGGCCAGGCAGCTTGGGACTGAATGTATTCTTATAGCCGATGGACATCAGTCGGCGCAAAGGCTGGCAAGCTCAGGCTTTAGGGTTATAGATTCGCTCAGTGAGATTTATACCTGCTTTTGAGTTGTTATTGTTTCTCTGTGAACAAAACAGTACTCTCGCACAGCAGGATTTTTTGTATTTTTGAGCACTAATGTCCCCGTCAATGGCGCTAAACAATCCAATTCACATACTTTTTCTTACCAAATGGTATCCTACGGCTGCAGATCCCATGCTTGGGTTGTTTGTAAAAAAACATGCACAGGCTGCAACAGCAGCAGGATACCGGGTAACGGTTGTTTATCTGACCCAATTGCAGCATCCGGAAGGCAAACGCAAGGAATTTAATAACGAAGGTTTACTTACAGAATATATCTATTATTTGAATGGAGGCAGTGGCATCGGTCAAATTTTTCAACAGATGCGGACATGGGAAATGGCCATGCGCAAGGTACTCAGGCGTCAGGGTAAACCAGACCTTATTCATGCACATATACTTACGCGACAGGCATTTTTGGGCTGGTGGCTGGGTTTAGGATGGCAAATTCCTTTTATAGTTACTGAACACTGGTCACGATATTACCCGGAGAATCATCAGTTTAGCGGAGCTTTTCGCAAACACCTCACCCGGTGGATAATAAAAAGGGCTGCTGCAGTTACCGTGGTTTCACAGCGTTTGGCTCATGCTATGCATCATCAGAAACTGGATTTTGAACCCTTTATTCTGCCTAATGTAGTGGATACCAATCTTTTCAGGCCTTCGAGTCAGAAAAGTAGCTCCAGAACCATTGTCAGCATTACCTGTTTTGAGGAGAAATCAAAGAATCTCAATCTGTTGTTGCAGGCATTTAAAAAGCTGCATCAATTTCATCCGGAAGTTAAATTACAGTTGATAGGGGAGGGGGCTGACCGGGAGTGGACCGGGCAGCGGGCTGAATTACTGGGATTGCAGCATGCTGTAATTTTTTCAGGCATGATGCAGGGACAAGCCCTGGCCGATGCACTGAGCAGGGCTGCCTGTCTGGCCATTAGCAGCAATTATGAAACCTTTGCCATTGTTGCTTTTGAGGCATTGTCCTGCGGAATTCCCGTAGTTGCTACCGATGTGGCTGATCTTTCACTGCACATTAAATCCGAATGGGGTGAGATTGTACCTCCCGGCAATGAAGCTGCTCTTTCAGAGAAACTGCTCAGGGTTTTACAAAATCCGGTCTGGCCACAAAAGGATATGCACCAATATGTGAATGCTAATTTTAGCGAGAAAGTAGTCGCTCAGATTATGGATCAGTTGTACACCAATAGCTTAAAAGCGAAACGATGAGTGGAGTGCCTCCTGAAAGGAAATTGAAATTTGTGCTGCTTTGCAACGGGCCACAACTTCAGCAATGGCAGCGGGAGGTGCTAGAGTTGATCCTTGATGAAGGATATGCTGCCCCTGAGCTTATTGTGATGCCGGCTAAAGATAATCCCTCAAAATCTGGTTGGATTAAAAAAATACTCCATTATCCGTGGAGCAAGTTGCTTTTTAAAAAATATTATCAATATTTTTTTCGTCCCGGGATATTTAAAACAGTTGCTTTTGGTGATCTTATGGTTAATACCCGGATCATTCATTGTGCCGTTTCCCTTAAGGGAAAATACAGCGAATATTTTAGCGAGAACGACATCCGCTTAATTAAATCCCATGGGCCTGATTTCATCTTAAAGTTTGGGTTTGGCATATTGAGGGGCGATATTCTGGATTGCGCACCCTATGGCATATGGTCATTTCATCATGGCGATGAGCAGAAATTCAGGGGAGTGCCGCCTGCTTTCTGGGAAATTGTGAAAAAAGAGAGAGTAACCGCAGCGATTCTTCAGCGCCTCACAAACAAGTTGGATGGCGGATTGATTTTGCGCAAAGGGTACTTTCCTACCATCTCCCATTCCTGGAAAGGCAATCTGGAGCAAGCCATACGTTTGTCTGTTTCCTGGCCGGCTGATGTGTGTCGTCAAGTGGCAATGCTTAAATCATTTCCTGCCAGTGAAGCAGGTTTAACGACATTGGCTCCTGTCTATAAAATTCCGGGTAATCTTACCTTTTTACGCTTTTTGTTTCTGAGCCTGGTTAACCGCATTCAATTCCATTTTCATGAAATTTTCAGGGCAGAGCAATGGCAAACCGGGCTGATAAAAATGCATGCATCTGAGTTACTGACTGCTGTAAATGGTAAAATTGATGCATCCCTGGTAACCTGGATTGGTGCCAGGCAAAAACACCGCTATTTTGCAGATGGCTTTTCCATAGAAGCCAGGGAAAATTTACTGTTACTTTATGAGGATTATTCTTATCAGCAGCGAAAGGCACACATTTCAGCATCCTGGTTCAATGCGAAAGAGGGGAGCACAAGTGAAGCCATCACAGCTTTAAGCGAACCCTGGCATCTCTCTTATCCTTATCTGTTTACTCATGAAAATAAGGTATATTGTGTTCCTGAATCATTGGAACATGGTTCGGTGGAGCTTTATGAACTAAAACCCGCCACAGGTAAGCTGGAGCATGTACACTGCCTTGTCCGGGGTTTGGCAGCGGCTGATGCAAGTCTGATATATCATCACCAACGCTGGTATCTCTTTTTTACACCGGCACATGCCACAAATACAGAATTGCATCTGTGGCATGCCGATTCTCTGGAAGGACCATTTATACCTCATATCCTCAGTCCCGTAAAGGCAGACATCAGCAATGCACGGCCCGGAGGTAGATTTATTAAAATTGGTGAAAAACTTTACCGTCCTGCTCAGAATTGCACACTAACATACGGTGGCAGTTTGATTATCAATGAAATAAAAGTTTTATCGGAAACCGGTTTTATTGAAGTTCCTGTGGCCACCCTGGAACCTCCGGCAGGCTACAGTGGCTTGCATACCCTGAGCTTTGCAGGTGGTTTTTTGTATTTTGATGTTAAAAAATTCGTTTTCATTCCCTCATCGTCACTTTTTCAGTTTAAAAAGCGGCTAAGACTGATAAAACCGGCTAAAGCAATCCAATTGTTATGATCGGCAATCTCATTTCAACTACTGCTGCCCGTTTACTCATCGCCCTGGGTAATCTGGCCATACTGATTATTGCCACGCGTTATAGCGGGGCCGCAGGTATTGGCACGGTTTCTTTGCTTATTCTGGGTATCAGTATCAATCAGATGGTGAGTTCCTTTGTTGGTGGCAGCGTATTGGTGTATCTGGTGCCCCGGCATGCATTGCTGCCTTTGCTGCTGCCCTCAGCCATTTGGGCAATATTTGTATCATTCACAGTATCCTGGGTGCTTAAGCTTTTTGGTTTGGTACCTACTGAACTTTTCATCCATCTGATAGGTTTATCATTGCTTCAGGCCGGCCTCACCATCAGTCAGAATGTATTGCTGGGAAAAGAAAAGGTGCTTCTTTTTAATGCCATAGCGCTTTTGCAAACCGCCACCATGTTATCTGCAATTATAGTGCTCATGGCCGGCATGCATCATCACACAGTTATGGCTTATGTAAAGGGTTTATATGCATCCTTTAGCCTGGCCATGCTTAGTAGCTCATTTTTTATGCTGAAGTATGTGAAAAAGGCCAGACTAATTGAACCCGGACTAATACGTCAGCTTTTTCGATTTGGTGGTTATCTGCAATCTGCCAGTCTGATGCAATTGTTTAATTACCGGCTGAGCTATTATATCATTGAAAAAAGTTTTAACCGGGCTACCCTCGGACTGTTTTCTATCGGTGTACAGGTAGCTGAAAGTTTATGGATAGTTTCACGAAGTATTGCTATGGTTCAGTACTCCCGCATTTCAAATTCAAACGACCCTGTTGCCAATAGTAAATTGACCATTGATTTTATAAAACTTACTACCATCATTACCTTATCCATGCTGGCAATACTTCTGATTTTACCGGCATCTTTTTTTACCTTTATTTTTAGCAGAGGGTTTGAACAGGTTACTGCCGTATTGCTTAGTCTCTCTCCGGGCATACTTGCGGTGGCTGTTTCAAATATGTTCAGTCATTACTTTTCAGGAAGTGGTCAGCCCTGGCACAATACCATTTCCTCAGGTATAGGTTTGGTTTTTACCGTTATACTTGGATTTAGCCTGATACCTGTTATGGGTGTAACAGGTGCGGGCCTTACAGCTTCGGTGGCATACCTGTCGGGAATGCTTTACCAAATCGTAGTTTTTAAGCGGGCTACCGGTACCAGCCTCCGGAATTTTATTCCCCGTCCACAAGAGTTGAGTGCCGCCTGGAGCATACTCAAACATTCAATTTCAAGTAAAGATAAAAGAGCCCGACAATAAATGTTTGTTCGGCATGTGTATAAATGGTAATTTTGCGTTATCATAACTGATTTTATTGAGTTCTATGCGAGGCAGGTGGTTTTTTATGTTTTTGGTGATGGCTTTGCTGACACATTCCGCGGTCAATGGGCAGCAGTGGGAGATGCCGGTAATGGATAGCCTGTGTGCCAGTGCAGAAGAATATAAATTGTTCCGGCTTATCAATGATCATCGTCGTATTCACAACGTGGCTGAGCTTCCCCTGAGCCGTTCGCTGAGTTATGTAGCCCGGGTTCATGCGATGGATTTAACCCGTTATCGTCCCGACTTTGGCGATTGTAATCTTCATAGCTGGTCTGAGAATGGCCAATGGACGGCCTGCTGTTATGCCACCGACATTGATCGCATCAAATGTATGACCGAAAAGCCCCGCCAGCTTACCAATTATAAATTCAAGGCCTGGGAAATGGCCTATGAAGCCGGGGAACCCGCACGGGCTATAGATGCACTGGATCTATGGGTTTCCATCGGAATTACCAACGACTATTTATTGAATACCGGTAAATGGACCAAGCCCTGGAAGGCGATGGGAATTGCCATCTACGGTGAATATGCCCTGGTATGGTTTGGTGAAGCTCCTGATCCGGAACCCTCATATTATGGATGTGATGTGCCTGGTTTAAATCTGGCAAAACTTGATGCTACCGGCCAACCAGAAACAACTACACCCCCTGCTGCCGGCGCAGAGCTTAAAATGTATCACGTGATCACCGGAAGTCTTAACAGTCTCGAAAAGGCTAACCGCGAGGTGATCCGGCTCAGGACGATGGGTTATAATGATGCCCGCTTTTTGATTTCCGGTTCTCACTTCAGAATTTCATTAAAGACGTTCAAAACCGAAGCCGAAGCTCAGAACGAAATCAATGCAATTCAAACGCAATTTCCCGGAGCCTGGGTGTTGAAGCCCGATCAACCTTAAGGCCGTTTATCTGCTTATGTTGATAAACCTGTTGATAATCTTTCTTAAATCTTACGCTTACGACCCGCTAAAGTCAAAGGATTCAGCTATCTTTGCATTCCTATGGAAGAATTAGAATATCAACAAAGCGATCCGGGTCAATATTCCGATGATACGGTAATTACCCTCGACTGGAAAGAGCACATCCGGTTGCGTCCGGGTATGTATATTGGCAAGTTGGGCGATGGCTCCTCTCAGGATGATGGCATATATGTGCTGATAAAGGAAATTGTCGACAACGGCATTGATGAGTTTGTAATGGGTAATGGCCGTACCATTGAAGTGGCCATCAAAGACCAGAAGGTAAGCATACGCGACTATGGCCGTGGTATGCCTCTTGGCAAAGTAATTGATTGCGTATCAAAGATAAATACGGGTGCTAAATACGATTCCAAAGTTTTTAAAAAAGCAGTAGGACTAAATGGGGTGGGAGCCAAGGCAGTGAACGCACTCTCAAGCTTCTTCTGCGCACAGAGCATTCGCGAGGGGAAAACCAAAATAGTGGAATTCAGTCGCGGCAGCCTTACGCTGGAGCATCAGGAAGAACCCAGCAATTTGCGCAGTGGCACCCTGATCACGTTTATTCCCGATGAAGATATATTTGGACATTACCACTTTATATCTGAATATATTGAGCAAATGCTCTGGAATTATGTATTTTTGAATAATGGTCTTACCATCTGGTTTAATGGCATCCGCATGCAGGCCAAGAATGGACTGCTCGATTTGCTTGCGCGCAACATCAACGGGAACCCCACAGCCTATCCCATTATTCAAATTAAAGAAGATGATTTTGAATGTGCTTTTACCCATAGCGAACGGCAATATGGCGAAGAGTATTATTCTTTTGTAAATGGCCAGCATACAACACAGGGAGGTACACATCAGGCAGCCTTCAGGGAAGCTTTGGTAAAAACTGTGCGTGACTTTTTTAAGAAGGATTTTGATCCCAATGACATCAAGCAATCCCTGGTAGCAGCCATCAGCCTCAAGGTACAGGAGCCGGTATTTGAATCCCAGACCAAAACCAAGCTGGGCTCTCAGCATATGGAACCCGATGGCCAGACCATACGCAACTATATAAGTGATATTCTCAAAAGGCAGCTCGATAACTACCTGCATATGAACAGCGAGGTAGCTGAGGCCATGCTCAGAAAAATAACACAGAGCGAAAAAGAGCGTAAGGAGTTTGCCAACATCAAAAAGCTGGCCCGCGAAAGCGTTAAAAAAGTAAGCCTGCATAACAAAAAGTTACGCGATTGTCGCATTCATTATAACAGCAGTGATTCCAGGCGGCTGAATACCACTTTGTTTATTACAGAGGGCGATTCTGCCAGCGGTTCCATCACAAAATCAAGGGATGTAAATACCCAGGCTGTATTCAGCCTTAAAGGAAAACCGCTGAATAGTTATGGGCTTAGCAAAAGGGTGGTTTATGAAAATGCGGAATTTAACCTGCTTCAGAGTGCCATTAATATGGAAGATGGAGTGGAAAATCTGCGATATAACAATATAGTGCTCGCTACCGATGCCGATGTGGACGGTATGCACATCCGGTTGCTGCTACTTACTTTTTTTCTGCAATTTTATCCCGATGTGGTTAAAGCTGGACATCTCTATATTCTTCAAACCCCGCTTTTCAGGGTAAGAAACAAAAAGAAAACCATTTATTGTTATTCCGAAGAAGAGCGCCTGGCGGCGGTTGCAGAACTGGGGCCTGCTCCTGAAATCACGCGGTTTAAAGGGTTGGGCGAAATATCACCCGATGAGTTCAGAAATTTTATTGGCGACTCAATGCGGCTGGATCCGGTTATTTTGCGTAAGTCAGCCGAAATTCCACAGATACTGGAATTCTATATGGGCCGGAATACACCAGACCGTCAGACGTTTATTGTGGACAATCTGCGACTGGAAGAAGACCTCGTTCTTACTGAATAAATTGCAACTTTTACAGGTAGTTTACCCGTTATTTGCTGATTTTACGGAATGCTTTTCCCAAATATCTGATGATATCAGTGGGAAGCAGGGCCTCATGTCCCAGGGTTTTGGCAGCCATATCACCTGCTTTACCGTGCAACCATACGCCCAGCACGCAAGCTTCGCCGGCAGTATATCCCGAAGCCAGCAGGCCTGTAATTATTCCTGTAAGTACATCGCCACTACCTCCGGTTGCCATGCCAGGGTTGCCGGTTGAATTAAAATATACATTGCCCAGCGGTGTGGCGGTGGCAGTATAAGCACCTTTCAGCACCACATTTAAATTATACCTTGTAGCAAACGCCTGTAACAATTCAAGGCGGGCAAAAGGGTCTGATGCTTTTCCTGCCAGACGGTCAAATTCGCCGGGATGAGGGGTGAGGATGGTTCCTTCCGGCAGAAATGATATCCAGGTCTTATTTTCAGACAATATATTTAAAGCATCTGCATCTAAAATCAGGGGCACGCGGGTTTGCTGAATCAATAACTTAAGCATGGACTGAGTCTCAGCTTCCATGCCCAGTCCCGGGCCAGCGGCAATCACGCTGTATGGGGCCAGATCAGGTAGCACACTCAGATAATTGTCTTCATTATCAATAGATACCATGGCTTCGGGTACAGCAGTTTGCATGATGTCAAAGCCATTAATCGGCAGATGAGCCGTGAGCAGACCTACCCCCGACCTCAGGCAGGCCAGGGCGGCCATAATGGCTGCACCATATTTTCCGGTGCTTCCTGCCAGAAGCAGCGCATGGCCGAAATTTCCCTTATGCACAAACCGGGAACGTGGGCGATAAAGTTGCACGCAATCGATGGCTTCAACAACTGAATGGCGGGTTTCACAGGCCTGGATAAAGTCCTGATGCAGGCCAATGTCAAGTATCTGCCATTCACCGGCAGCCATTTCACTTCCCGGCAGGACGAAAGCGAGTTTGGGCAATTGAAAGGTAAGGGTATAGTCGGCATGCACAATCGTAGCGCCCGCTGAAGTAGGTTTGTCGGCAAACAACCCTGAAGGCATGTCGATGGCGATAATCAGTGCCTGGCATGCATTGATCTGATTTATTGCCTCTGCATATAAACCTTCGGGAGCGCGGTTGAGACCAGAGCCAAAAATGGCATCTACCACAACATTAAACCCTTTAAAATCAATTTGAGGATCATGCTCTGTGACATTGGTAATGATCAGGCCGGGAAGCTCAGCCAGGAAGTTGAAATTCTCTTCAAAATCAGCGGAACCGGTACCAGTATGGTTTATAATAGTTACTTCGGTATCATAATCAGCTTCAAAAAGCATACGTGCCAGCGCCAGTCCATCCCCTCCATTGTTGCCTGTTCCACACACTATTTTAATTCGTGAAGATTTCTTCAGTCTTTTGGTCATCCATCTGAAACAAGCTTTCGCAGCACGTTCCATAAGATTGATGGAATCAATGGGTTCATTCTGGATGGTGTAGGCATCCGCTTCTCTGATTTTTTCAACCGGCAAAATTTTTAGTGCGCACATGATCACCTTTCTGTTTGTTGAATCAACCTTATTAAATTCCTGTAGTATTCAGATTGCCCAGGCTGACAGTAACTATTTTATTTTGAGTAACATCATCGTTGTTTATTAAACTCAGACTAACCTGAAGATGCAGGTTGTAGATGCTGATATCAGTTTCCTTGGCTTTGATTTTCCCAATTTTCAAAATATCTGAATTGATGATGCCTTCCTGACGGGAAGGTTCTCTTCCAAAAATTTTATCGGAAGAGGTAGCCAGCAATAACTGGTTGTAATCACTAAAATCGCTGATGTGCGATACATCGTCTATGGTGAGTACCTGAAGGTTTTCAATGCCATCAATGTTTACCGTAAACCAACGGTGAACATGCTCATCAATCAGGCATCGGTTCAGAATATCGCGCGAAAGTATCCGGGCATTGTTGATGATGGCTCTGCCATAGTGATTGGCATTGTATGTGTATACCCGGTCATGGGTAATGGCATACCGGGTACTGATGCCGCCAATAATTTTTCGCAGCCGCGGAAAGAAATGAAAAGCATTATAAATACGAAGTACAATGGCGTAATTGCTTGCAAAAAGTAAGGAATGCAGAGGAGTGTCGAAGATAAAGAAGCCTCCATCTCCGGTACTGATAAACAGTTTTTCTATTTTTTCGCGATTGTAATGCTGGAAGATAAACGGATGATTCTCTATACACAGATCAATGGTTGTGTTGATCATGGTTTTGAATAAAAACGGAATCAGCATTTGTTCAAATTCTCCATAGGAACTATACTGGAAAATATCCAAGCCCAACACCGATTTTCTGGAACAATGTTCCATACCGAGGATGGATTCAAGTTCCTTTCTGAGTTCACTTTCATCAGGAACAATATTGGTTTTTTCGAAGATAACCCGATTGTCGTGCTTTAAGAGTATCTCACGGATTTGTTTGTGATCAAGGGTTTTTATCATGATGTGGGAGTTATTTTTGTTGCAATAAAATTGTTGAGTAGATCAATCAGCCAGCGTTTTTCTTCTGACCGGCATCTTTCGCCAAAGCCAAAAGCCTCTTTGTTATAAATAATGGCCGGATAAGTTCCCCGGCGGGTAATGCCGGTCAGTGTTTTATAGGTTCCTTCAACCAGGCCGATGGATTCGATTTTCCGGATGTCAAAAATGGCGTGGGCCGTCTTGCCATTTTGTTTTTTAAGCAACAGCAATTCCCTGTGGTTAATTGTAAGGGTTTGTGATGAAAAAATCATCCGGACAGAAAGGATAAAAATTGTTATTGCCAGTGCCCAGAATGGCACGGAGGCCAACAACCAAATGTAGCCAAACTGCATTAATAATATACTCCATATCACAATCATAAACATCCAGAAAACAATGAATAAGAGGGTAAAAAAACCTCTTAATGAGAAACCTTCCCGGGGAATGTGAACCGACAATTTGCCGGGTTCCTCCATAATTATTTTTATTTTGCTTTTTGCCGGGCGATCGGGAAGGTCGGGTGTTACAGTCATAATATTAAAGCGTGTAATGAAAGGTAAAAATAGTAAATAAAAACGTTGGATGGTTTTCTTTAATATATATGCGCAATAGTGAACGTCTGTGTCACGGGCTGTTCCATATCTTCCAGGATAATTGAGCCTGTTTGTGCAGCATATCCAATCCATTGCTTGTCCGGGCACCATTTTGTTTGCCGCGCCGGATAAAAAGGGTTTCCGGTGGGTTGTATACCAGATCGAACAAAAAATGATTCTCATTTATCCACTGCCAGGGCAGGGGAGGAGAGGCATCCGCATCCGGGAATGTTCCAAGGGGGGTGGCATTAACGATAAGTGTTGTTTGCTGAAGCAGCATCTGGTTCAAATTTGCGTATAAAATAGTGTTGGGAGATTGTTTGCTGCGGCTTACCATTTTGAAATCCCATTCCAGTTGATGAAGTGCTTCAGCCACTGCCGAAGCGGCTCCGCCTGTGCCCAGGATCAGTGCCAACCCAGAAGGCATGCCTGCCTTTTCAATCACTTCCGATTCAAAAGCCGGTACATCGGTGTTGAAGCCTTCAAGAAATAGTTTGCCTGCCTCCCTGTGAATTTTTACTGTGTTCACGGCACCGGTTTGAGCAGCGACAGGAGAAAGAGAATCCAGCATTGGAATGATTTCTTTTTTATAGGGAATGGTAACGTTTACACCGCACAGCAGTTGATCATCGGCTACGATAGCAAGGAAATCTGCAATATTTTGTATGGGCATTAACCTGTATTCGGCGGCAATATTTTCATCACTGAATTTTCGGGTAAAATATTCCTGCGAAAAAGAATGTTTCAGGCTTTTACCTATCAGGCCATATCTTTTCATGTTTATTTTTCCACTTCGGCTTGTTTTTCAATTAACCAGATGCTGGCAATACCAATAAGCATAATAAAAACAGCAATAAAAAAGGAAGCGTCCAGGGCCGGGGGGGCAGCTATGGCATATCGTGAAACAATAGGTTCTCCGTTTTTGAGTATCAGGTTTCCGGCAGCATCCAACAAATAAATGGTTTTTTTCCAGGGCCAGATGATACCAAGGGATCCCAGGATAAATCCGGTAAGCAGGGCAATGGTCTGATCGCGAAAGCGCTTAAATATCCATGAAAGTAAATACGAAAAACCCAATAAACCCACCACCGCACCAAGCAGCACAGGCAGTAAAATGTCGACCCGCAGATTATTGATGGCATCAATGGCTACCAGTTGGTAATTGCCCATCAGGATAAGTATAAAGGAGCCTGAAATCCCCGGCAGTATCATGCTGCAAACCGCAGCAATGCCACACAATACGAGGTAAAAAGTATTGCTGTTTTCGGTGGCAGGGTTCATAAAACTGATTAATAAGGCCAGGGTGGCACCCATTATTAGAAGCACAACAGCAACGGAATTCCATTTTTCAACAGTTCGGCCGACATAGTAAACTGAAGCAAGAATAAGACCGAAAAAATATGACCAGATATAAATTGGATACTGATGAAAAAGAAAGTCAAAAATGCGGGCTAGGCTGATCAGCGCGACACCCACACCTGCAAAAAGTATTACCAGAAATCCCAGGTCGGTATAACGGGCAAACTGCCGCAATTTACCTGAAAATAACAGTTTAATGGCCTTTAAATTAAAAGATTTAATGGCATTGATGAGCCGTTCGAATATGCCGGTAATTAAAGCAATGGTTCCGCCCGAGACGCCGGGGATGATGTTGGCGGTGCCCATGGCCATTCCCTTTAAAAAAAGGTTAAAGTAAAATCTCATAACAGGTAACAGGTTGGAGGTGCAAGCAGTAATAGTGTTGATGGTTTTTCAGGCATCGGTTTTAAAAAAGACTTTCCAGCAAATGTAATCTGAACCGGGTGTTAAACTCCAGATCCGGATCATATTGATACATGAGTTGTTTGTTTTCCTGTAAAACCGTCAGATTGGTGAAAACGAACGTGTGGAATTCCTGATTCATGTCTATATGTGCCAGATACACTGCTTTGCGGCAGAGCAGTTCGGGGTGCTGATCCAGCCTGTTTAATCCCTGATCCAGAATTTCAATGGCCTCCCGGTATTGTTGTTGCTCATCAAACAGTGCTGAAAAGTCCAGATAAATGGAAATATCTTCAGGGTTGTATTTCAGTGATCTTTCATAGGAGATGATGGCTTGTGAGATAAGCCCTGCACTCTGCTGGCTATATGCCATCGAAAGCAGGTAATCACTATTTTCTGGGTCAATTTTCAGTCCTTTACTGATATAACGTATGGCCGCCGGGAAATTCTCTTTGCTATTGTAGCATTCACCCATGGCTACCCATGCATCGGCAAGGCTTTCGTCAATATTTAATGCTTTTCTGAAGTAATCGATGGCCTTATCGAACTCATCTAACTTTTCATAGCATTCACCAATATAATAAAAGGTAAGGGCTTCCGGACGCTCATGCTCAAATGTTTCCAGGTATGATTTAATGGCAAGTGTGTATTTTTCAATGGCCACAAAAGCATTTGCCTTATTAAAATAAGCCGACGAGAAGGATGGGTCAATGGCTATGGCAAAATCAAAAGCTTCAATGGCCTTTTCATACAGTTCAATATTGTTATAAGCTATGCCAAGATTGAACCAGGCATAATGGGAATAGGGGTACTTATCGGTAAATCCTGAAAAATAGTTGATGGCTTCTTCAGGTTGATTGGTGATTTCAAAGCAAAACGCGATCTCAAAAATAATGGTTTCATTATCAGGTTCAATTTCGAGTACTTTTTTCAGGTATTCGATGGATTTGTGATAATTGCCCAGGTTTTCGTATTCAAAAGCAATATTGGAATATATATTGGCAAGGTCTTCGTCGTCTTTTATAGCTTTATTGTATTCTTCAATGGCATCAGCATAGCGTTTCATCTGACTGTAAATGGCCCCTTTGGTAAAGAATACCTCGCTGTTGTGCGGGTCAATATCTTCGACCTTAGAGAGTACCCTTAGCGCTTTTTCGGCCTTGTTCGACGAAACCAGCAACTGAGCCTGTCTGATGAGTAAATCCGTATTGCCAGGATATTGTTCCATAGCATAACTCATTACCTGATTACATTTTTTGAGGTTATTGATAAAAAGATAATGATCAATCAGGTCTTCGTACTCCTCAATGTCGAAAAACAAGGCAGTGCCGTTGACGATCATACTGTCGAACCGGGAAGAAAGCCGGTCGATGTAATCATCCGCATTGCGATCATCAAAAAAATCATTCATCATAGCAAGAATCTTCGACAGTTCCAGAATTTGCAAAATTAAGCATTTTAATCCGAAAGAAAACATTTTTAATGCACTCCCGTGTGCTTAAATCCGGAATAATATTAGTACATTTATCGCTTAAAATAAAGTGTTTTATCGGAAAGTTATCTACAATGCATTGTTGATAAGTTATATCCGCAGTAATTCAATGAATTGGCCTATTTTTGTAGTGCTATAATATAAAAATTATGACGTTGATAAAGAGTATTTCGGGCATTAGAGGAACCATTGGTGGAAAGCCCGGAGCCGGTTTAAGTCCTTTAGATATTGTAAAGTTTACTGCCTCCTTTGCTACCATACTAAAGCAGCAATCACCCGATAAAAACAGTGTAGTGGTGGGCCGTGATGCCCGGGTTTCGGGTCAGATGGTAAGCCAACTGGTGATTTCCACTCTGGCAGCCATGGGTTTGAATGTCGTTGATATTGGTCTGGCTGCCACCCCTACCGTAGAAATGGCTGTTACCGATTTAAATGCGGGCGGAGGCGTTATCGTTACAGCAAGTCACAATCCATGGCAATGGAATGCGCTGAAACTGCTTGATGAAAAAGGGGAATTTATTTCCGGCGAAACCGGAGAACAATTACTGGCCATCGCTGATGCAGAAGATTTTACATTCGCAGAAGCAGATAAGCTGGGTCAGATTTCATATGATGATACCCAGTTGCGCAAGCACATTGAGAAAATTCTGAATTTGCCTTATGTAAATTCATTTGCAATAAAAATGGCTAAATTCCGGGTAGCTGTTGATGCGGTAAACTCAGTGGGCGGTATTGCTGTTCCATTGCTGTTGAAGTCATTGGGCGTGGAAATGATAGATGAACTGCACTGTGAACCAACGGGTAAGTTTGCACATAACCCCGAACCATTGCCCGAGCATTTGTCGGAAATATCTAAATTGGTTGAAAAAAATAAGGCACATGTAGGTTTTGTGGTTGATCCGGACGTGGACCGCCTGGCGATTATCTGCGAGGATGGCGGCTTCTTTGGAGAGGAATATACCCTGGTTGCTGTGGCAGATTATGTACTGTCCATACGTAAGGGCAATACGGTGTCCAATTTGTCAAGTACCCAGGCTTTGCGCGATATTACTGAGAAAGCGGGCTGTAAATATTTCTCCTCTGCAGTGGGCGAGGTAAATGTAGTGGCCAGGATGAAGGAAGTAGATGCTATTATAGGCGGCGAAGGCAATGGAGGCGTTATTTTGCCTGAATTGCATTATGGACGTGATGCATTGGTAGGTATTGCCATTTTCCTTTCGATGCTGGCCGAATCGGGCAAACGCTGCACGGCATTGCGCAATACCTTCCCCGATTATTTTGTTTCAAAAAATAAAATCCAGCTTTCCGATGATATGGATGTTGATAAAATACTGGCTGCAGTAGCCGAAAAGTACAAAAATCATCCTTTAAACACCATCGACGGGGTTAAAATTGAATTTGACAAGGAGTGGGTGCATCTTCGTCGTTCCAATACAGAAGCGATAATCCGCATATATTCTGAAAGTGATTCCATGGTAAAAGCTGAAGTGCTGGCCGGGAAATTACTGAATGATATTAAAGATATTTTGAGGTCAGGATAAAGAAAGTGTTAATGAAAAAGATATTGATACTTTTGTTACCGACAGGTTTATGGGTGTCATCTTGTTAATGTTCGAAATATGCCTAAGAAAAAGCGCAGAAAGATAAAGTTTAAAGCGGTTAAATTTAAACTGACTTCATTGCAGAAAGCAAAAGTGGATGCATTTTGCAGGGAAAATGGTACCACTCCAGTAACCATGTATAAGAAAGCCATTTTGTTTTATTTGAAGCAAAATGGTTATGGCAATTATAAACCTACGATGCCTCCCGAAGAGCATCAAAATCAGATGAGCATTTTTGATTTTATTGAATAGGGACTCTGCCTTCTTGAAATTGTGCTTCTATTGGAGGGACAGGGGGGACAAGGGGACGGGGAGACTGGTGGACTATGGGAGAATTTCTCACCTCTCACCTCTAACTTCTCACTTCTAACGTCTAACTTCTCATCTCTCACCTCTCACCTCTCACCTCTCACCTCTCACCAGCCCCCTGCTCAAAGCGCATTATGATACGGCACCCGGTTAAGTATAGATCGTCCGAGGGTGATTTCATCGGCGTATTGCAATTCATCGCCAATGGCGACGCCTCTGGAAAGTGTGGACAGTTTGACGTCTTTGTAGTGTTCGTTCATTCGCTTGTAAATATAAAAACTCGTGGTATCCCCTTCGGTAGTTGCCGGAAGTGCCATAATCAGTTCAGTCGTATTTTCAGTGTGCAGGCGGTTGAGCAGTGAGTCGATGTTTAGTTCACCCGGGCCAATACCATCCATGGGTGAAATTACTCCACCCAGTACATGATATAAACCGCGATATTGCATGGTGTTTTCCACAGCCATAACATCTCTCAAATCCTCTACCACACAAAGCAGGGTTTGTTCGCGCCGGGTATCTTTGCAGATGTTACATAGCTCGTCGTCAGAGAGGTTGTAACAACGTTTGCAGTATTTCACCTGACTGCGTAAGTTGATGATTGCATTGCCCAATGCGAAGGCTTTTTGCTCATCCTGACGCAGAAGGTGAAGCGCCAACCTTATGGCAGAACGACGGCCAATACCAGGCAGCCGGGTAAGTTCGTTTACCGCATTTTCGAGCAGTTGAGAAGAATAATTGCTGTTCATTCGGGATTATCGGTTGATGTAAGACCGGATTTGTATATTTTTGTACAAAAGTAATAAAAATGGTGTACTTTTTGTTTTATTAATTACATGTAAATGAGAATTTTAAATCTAAATAGACTGATAATGAAATACTTAGTCGTAGTTCTATGCTTTTTGTCAACCATTTCAACACTGAGTCTGAACGCCCAGGATAGCCTGAATCAATTGGATGAAAAAGGCCGCAGACAGGGCGCGTGGCAGAAAACGGATCATCTGGGGAGACTGATTTATAAAGGGAGTTTCCATGATGATAAGCCACAGGGTACATTTATTTATTATGATACTACCGGTAAAGTAAAGGCTGAAACCCGGTATTCAGCAAATGGAAGCCGGGCAAATACCACCAGCTTCTATCCCAGTGGACGGAAAATGTCGGAAGGCCTGTATTTAAATGAAAAACGTGAGGGAGAATGGAAATACTTTAATCAGGATACGATACTTATTTCGGAGGAACATTACGAGAATGGACTGGCAGTGGGCGTTTGGAAAAACTTTTATCAAAATGGAGCTTTGCTTGAAGAAATCACCTATAAAAACGGCGTAAAAGACGGACCCTGGAAACAATATTATTATGATGGGCCCCTGAAATTATCGGCCAGGTATATCAATGGAAAACTGGAAGGACTGGCCACTTTTTTTCATCCCAATGGTCGTGTAATGATATCGGGTCCTTACAAAAGTCACCGCAAGGATGGAGTGTGGATGTATCTTGACGATAAAGGTGTAGCCGAAAAAAAAGAGGTATGGGCCGATGGGTTTCTTATGGCCGAAGAGTATTACAATAAGGATCTGGAACGAATGGTGAAGGAAGAGAAGTGATCTGTGATCTGTAATCGGTGACTGTAATCTGTGATCGGTGATCTGTGATCTGTGATCTGTGATCTGTGATCTGTGATCTGTGATCTGTTGATTCATTGAGCCGTTGATTCGTTGAGCCGTTGATTCGTTGAGCCGTTGATTCGTTGAGTCGTTGAGTTAGAGAATCGCTGAAAAATCAATTCGCGTTAATTTGCGTAATTCGTGGTTAATTGGTGATTGGTGATTGGTGATTGGTGACTGGTGATTAGTGATTGGTGATCTGTAATCTGTGATCTGTAATCTGTGGGTTTGTTGATTTGTTGATTTGTTGAGGTGTTGAGCCTTTGAAACATAATTCGCGTTAATTTGCGTAATTCGTGGTTAATTGGTGATTGGTGATTGGTGATTGGTGACTGGTGATTAGTGATTGGTGATCTGTAATCTGTGATCTGTAATCTGTGGGTTTGTTGATTTGTTGATTTGTTGAGTCGTTGAGCCTTTGAAACATAATTCGCGTTAATTTGCGTAATTCGTGGTTAATTGGTGATTGGTGATTGGTGACTGGTGATTGGTGATCTGTAATCTGTAATCTGTTGAGCCGTTGAGTCGTTGAGCCTTTGAAACATAATTCGCGTTAATTTGCGTAATTCGTGGTTAATTGGTGATTGGTGATTGGTGACTGGTGATTAGTGATTCGTGGTTTAAATCGCAATCTGTGATCTGTAATCGGTAATCTGTGATCGGTGATCTGTGATCTATCTAAGATCTACAATCCGCAATCTGAACCGGAGCGAAGCGGATCTCACCAAAGGTAAATGCTGCAATCAAAAAATACTTGCGTGTCTTTGCGTCTCTGGGTCATTGCAGGGTTCTTAAATCCGCAATCGTATATTCCCCTTGTCGTAAACCTATTCAATAAGTTGAAAATCCGCCTGCAACACATCCCGCGAATTGCCACCTACGAATACGGTAAAGGCTCCTGGTTCTGCCACAAATTCAAGGTTGCTGTTGTAAAATTTCAGATCTTCAATGTCAATGGTAAATTCCACCAGAGCCTGCTGCCCTTTTTTTACTGCAACCTTTTTAAAATCCTTTAGTTCCTTCACCGGACGGGTGATGGAGCCTACCCGGTCGCGAATGTAGAGTTGAACCACTTCCATACCATCATAATTGCCAGTGTTTTTTAAGCTTACCTGTACAGTGATGGTACCGGTGGGCTGCATAGAGGAATTGCTGATTTTGAGGTCTGAATATTCAAATTGAGTGTAGCTCAGTCCGTATCCGAAAGGATAAAGCGGATCATTGGGCACATCCAGGTAATTGCTACGGAACTTAGAAAACCATGCGCCTTCTGCCAGCGGACGTCCGGTATTTTTATGGTTATAATATACCGGAATCTGACCTACCATGCGTGGGAAAGAGGTGGTGAGCTTTCCTGAAGGCACTGCATCACCATACAAAACATCAGCAATGGCTGTTCCGGCCTCGGTACCGGCAAACCATACATTGAGTATGGCCGGAATATTTGCATCTTCCCAGGTAAGGGTAAGCGGTCGACCGGTAAACAGCACTACCACCACGGGTTTGCCGGTACCAACCAATGCGCGGAGCAATTCCTGCTGAACATCAGGCATACCGATATCTGCACGACTGGAACTTTCGCCACTCATTTCAGCAGCTTCACCCACGGCTGCAACTACTACATCGCTCTTCAAAGCAAGGGCCACAGCCTCGCTGATCATTTCCGCATCCGAACGTTTGTCCCTGTAAGTATCCTTGCCAAATATGCTCACCCTGGCTTCCAGTGCTGAATCACGCACAATATTTGATCCTTTGGCCCAGGTAATCAGTTCCGGTTTACCGGCAACGGCCTGCATGCCATCCAGCACCGAAATGGCCTGGTCGAAGTCGGTGGCAACGCTCCAGGTGCCGGCCATATTCAGGCGGTTGTTGCCCAGTGGGCCGATAAGCGCGATCTTCTGGTCTTTTTTCAGCGGAAGCAATTGACTCTCGTTTTTCAGCAGTACAAAACTCTCGGCGGCAATGGCACGGGCCTGCTGCCGATTCTCTGGTGTGAAAACCTCCTTTTCGGCCCGTTTTACATCACAATACTGATAAGGATGCTCAAAAAGCCCGAGTTTAAACTTGGCTTCCAGCACACGGCGGCAGGCCTGGTCAATCTCTTTTTCAGTGACTTTGCCTTCCTTGAGGGATTTTCCGAGCGTAGTGAGAAAACCTTCACCCACCATATCCATATCAATGCCGGCTTTGAGCGCCAGAGTCGAAACAGTTTGCAGGTCGCCCATTCCGTGTTCAATCATTTCGTTGATGCCGGTGTAGTCGGTTACGATAAAACCATTGAATCCCCATTGGTTGCGAAGCACTTCTGTCATCAGCCAGTGGTTGGCCGTGGCCGGAATGCCATCCACTTCGTTAAAAGAGGCCATTACACTGCCCACTCCGGCATCCACGGCGGCCTTGAATGGCGGAAAATAGAAGTTGTACATGGTTTGACGGCTCATGTCTACGGTATTGTAATCCCGGCCTCCTTCGGCGGCACCGTACAAGGCAAAATGCTTTACGCAGGCCATCAGGGTATTGTCTTTGGTCAGATCTGATCCCTGATAACCTATGACCATAGCTTTTGCAATTTCACCACTCAGGTAAGGATCTTCACCATTGCCTTCGGAAACGCGCCCCCAGCGCGGGTCGCGCGACAAATCTACCATAGGCGAAAACGTCCAGCAGATGCCATCGGCACTGGCTTCCTGGGCGGCAATGCGGGCGCTACGCTCAACGGCTTCCATATTCCAGGTGCAGGAAAGGCCCAGAGGGATGGGAAAGGTGGTTTTGTAACCATGAATCACATCCATACCGAAAATGAGCGGAATGCCAAGGCGGCTTTCTTCAACGGCTATTTTCTGAACTTCCGCAATCTTTTGCGCTGTTTTGATGTTGAATAATCCGCCCACTCTGCCTTTGCGAATCTGATTGGCAATATCGGTGCTGGATGCCTGACCGGTGGTGATGTCGCCTGAAACCGGCAGGTTAAGTTGACCGATTTTCTCCTCCAGCGTCATTTTCGCCATCAGCTCACTGATAAAGCGGTTCATTTTAACTTCTTGCGTTTGTGGCTGCGCCCGAAGGTAAAATCCGGTCATCAAAAAGAAAACGAGTACTAGTGTTGATTTTTTCATAGTTGTGTTTTTGTTGTGCTGCGCGTTTAGTGGCTGCGCCGTTTAGTGGCTGCGCCGTTTAGCGGAAAATTTCTGTTTTATGGTTTCAAAAAAATCTTTGCGTTTCTTTGCGTCATAGCGTCACTGCGTGGTTTT